>ULXP01066279.1_pt1 | contig 21761 bp, 19 predicted proteins | sample 1961351 | NCBI WGS metagenome assembly ULXP01 (sample SAMEA4835840, study PRJEB28245) | human gut metagenome | biome: gut microbiome; material: fecal sample | place: Denmark | collected 2008 | reverse complement strand
ACACTTCCGCGTATCAATCACTCTCTCGCGACGACTCATTTATAATACCAAAGAATAATTAATATGTCAACAGTTTTTTTGATATTTTTTTAATTTTATTTATTTTTTTAATTTTTTGAACTGTTTTGATTATTTTGACATTAAAAATCAGGCGTTATAAATATTGTCTTTCAAACATTTCCGCTTTCATCGGCTTTCCAAAATAGAATCCCTGGATCAGCTGAACCTTTGAGCCCATCAGCGCATCTAACTGCTCCTTTGTCTCCACGCCTTCCACACAGACATTCACATGGATCGCTGTTGCCAGTTCCCCGACCATCTTTACAAATGCATTGGAAAAATCATCTTTTCCAATATCAATAATAAAGCAGCGGTCGATTTTTATGACATCGATCGGCATCTCCCGGATATGGTTTAAAGATGAATATCCCGTACCGAAATCATCGAGGGCAACACGCACACCAAGCTGCCTGATATCAGCAAGGATCCGTTTCATCCGGCTCATATCGTTGACCGCAAGGCTCTCTGTTACTTCCAGTGTCAGATTCTGCGGGGTGATCCTCGTCTCCTCGATCACATGCGCGATCCGCTCCACGATATCATTCTGTAAAAGCTGCACAACGGACAGATTGACATTTACCTTATACTCCGGGTGTCCCATATCATTCCAGTATTTACAGTGAATGCATGCCTCCCGCAGGACGAATTCCCCGATCGGATTGATCAGTCCTAAATATTCCGCAAGTGGGATAAAATCTGCTGGCGGAATCAGTCCAAGTTCTCCTGAATTCCAGCGGATCAACGCTTCTGCGCCGGCACATGGATTTCCCTCTTTTGTAATATTTACAATCGGCTGAAAATATACTTCAAACTCGCTGAAAGCGTTTCTTGTTGCATTGCGCATATTCTTTTCAAGATCAAGCCGCTTGTAGGAAGTAGATTCCACATTGTCATCATAAAATTCTATACGGTTCTTTCCCGCACATTTTGCCGAATAAAGTGCAATGTCCGCTTTTTTGATCAGTTCTTCCACCGTATCCCCGTCTGTCGGGAAACGCACAACTCCCATACTCATCGTGCAATAATAATCGGTTCCCTTTAACATCCACGGTTTCGTAAACAGCGCCTTGATTTCATCTAAGATCTGCTGGAGCATTGCCATATGATGATGTGCCAGTATGATAATAAACTCATCTCCACCCATACGGTAACAGTTATTCTCCACCCCCGGAATCCTCTGCAGGCTGCCGGAAATATTCTTAAGCAGTACATCACCATACTGATGTCCAAGTCCATCATTGATATGTTTGAAATCATCCAGATCGATATAAAGCAGTGCTCCCTCTCCACCAAATTCTTTGGTCTGACGGATATAACGTTCCAGATCCTGTTCGCAGCGCATTCTGTTATAAAGCCCTGTCAAAAAATCATTGTTTGCCTGACGCTCAATTTTCTGCTGATACAGCTTTTTATCTGTCACATCATAAATGGTACAGAGCAGGACTTTTCTTCCATCAACCCAGTTAATTCTCGTACTGTGCAGATCAAACCAACGATTTTCCTCCTTCGAATAAACCTCCCTGAAATACAGGTTGTCCTCCGACTGGGCTCCCTGCCTTAAGCACTCTTCAATACCGGCGCTCCGTACATCTGCGCCAAATGCTTTGCGAAAGCGCTGATTTGTATATAGGATCGCATTCTCCTGTGTATCCATCACATAAATTCCGCATCCCACATTTTCTAAAATTGCTTCCAACGATGCATACGAGCTGGCAAGTGAATTTTTGGCAATACGCTTTACAAGAATCGTCTGTATGATTCTTCTGACATCATTGACAAATTTAATCTCTCCACCATCCCAGATACGCTCTTTTTCATCCTCACAAAAGCAGACATACATTCCTGTTTTTCCACCGACATCAATCGGCAGAAACACCCCAGCTTTCGTTTTTTGCGCTTCAAACATTCTGCGGAATGATTCCGGCATCATCGAATCTGCCGAGATCATATATGGTTTTCCATTAAAAAACGGCAGTTTTTCTTTCGGAATATTCTGCGATACATTCATCCTGGACTCTTTTCCCTCAGCACAATACTCGCTGATCATATTGACCGTTGTTCCGTCTATATTTTCCCGGAATAAAACCGCAGCTGAAATTCCAAGATACTCGCACGCCTCCCTTAAGATATCCCAGACGATCTTATCAAAACTTTCCTCCGACTCAAGCATACGCACGATCGCCGTCATCGCCTCATTGCGTTTTAATTCCGTCTCCATCTGCACTTCCGACTCACGGCTCTTTAAAAATGCCTCCTGCGCCAAAAGTTCCTCTAATTTAACGGCAAACATCTGTTTTGATAACGTCTCTAAAAATTCGATCGACTTGTAGTAACGTTCCGGTGTCGTCCGCATAATGTAATCCGGCACATTCTCACCTGCATCTTCCATAACCCCTGTCACGATCCAGATTGCGGACACCTCTCCGCTTACCTTGACCGCCACTCCGCACATCCGGATTCCTTCCACACCGCAGTCTTCCTCGATCACACTTTCGATTCTGCTGTTCAACAGCCGCTCTAACAGTCCGATATGTCTGTCCATATCGATCACACTGCCCAGATATTCAAGTTCATCCTTCGAACCATATGTTCTCGTCACTTCAGTGCGATTCCGATCAAGACATCTTAAATACAGGTTATTCGCGTCGCAAAACCGATCCTGTAGATTCTGCATCAATGATGCATCCAAAAGCACCTGTTCTGATTTCAAAAAATCCTCTTCCTTCTTCCTGCTCAAAAATGCCATTCCCCTTTACCCCTTTATTCCAACAACATACAGATTAAAATGACGTTTTTCAGAAACTATAAACTCCTGTATCAGCCTATATTCTGTATGTAAACGAAGTTGTTTCTTTACCATGCCTTCTTCATTCGAATAGAAAATCATGACCCCGCCCGGCGCTAATATTTCTTTTGATTTTTCAAAAAAGGAAGCATACAGTGCATCCATCTCACTGCGCGACTGCTTGCCCCGCACCGGCATATTGGTAATAATCTCATCAAACAGATATTCATGTTTAAAATCAAAATAATCTCTATGAATAAAATTGATCTTTTCTCCAGCTAAAGCGGCATTCTCCCTTGCTCCATCGATTGCCGGCCCAAAAATATCAATCCCATACTTTTCTCTTGCCGGTTCTGCAATATCCCGCTCGATGAGCATCGTACCAACTCCGCAAAATGGATCTAAAATCTGTGCATTTTCTTTCAGATAAGGTTTTGCCAGTGCCACAAGCATCGCTGCAAGTGACGGATGAATCGATGTTGCCACTGCGTTCTTCCGATACGAGAAACGTCGCATTGAAATGGTATACAATTTTAAAAATGGTGCAAATCCACCGTCTTTTTTCTTTATCAGACGAATTTCTATCTCGTAATCGCCAGTCGAATTGATCAGCCACCTTGCCGACACACGTTCTAACTGTATTGCAAATTTTTTTGCAAAAGAAGCCCTTTTTGCGTTCTCCATGTCAGCCCGGATCTCCACACGGAAACGAAATGGTGTGCTCTGTTTATGACACTCTTTTAAGAAATCTCCGATGCCGCTCTGCCAGATTGCATCAGCTAACACTTCTGCCCATTTCTCACTCTGCATTGTGTTGTTTAATACAGTGTTCATTGTATCCTGTTTTAATCGAATCGGGAACAAAAGTTCTCGGTAAGTCCTCAAATTCGCCATGGCACGTACATCCTTTGTATACACTGCCACTCCAAGTGGATGTTTCGCCGTCTTTCTACGGATATCTGCCGGAAGTTCCCCTATTTCTTTTAAGGTTACATCCGCACGTGCATATCCGGTCAGCAATAGCATTTCATGCGGATCTTTAAAACCGGTAAAAGTATGACCTGTGCTCTCATCTGTTTTTTCCAACAGTCTGCCCAGCGCACGGACTTCCTCATCGATATGCTTTTTTTCTTCTGCTGCCGGAGTATAAGAAAGAAGTTCTTCCATTCTCGATTTAAACTTTTCCTGATACGCTGTAATGTCAAGATATGCAAGTGCCTTTAAATACGCGCTTTTTACAAAAAGAGTCTGCTCCCTTTCGTATGCGGCAACAAGTGCATCTACTGCCCCCGTCCATTCTATCTCCCCCAGAATCATTGCTACATTTTTGCGCACCTTGGGATCTTCTTCCTCTAATAATTGTAACAGTATCCTGCCATCCCCGATCAACGACACAAACTGTGCCCTCGCCGCCTCATCTTTGATCTGAGCACGCAGTTCCACAAGGTTTTCGCGAAGATTCTCTCTTTTTTGTAATGCTTCGTAATATTTCTCTACCATACCATTTCCTTCGACACAATTGATACTTCCATTTTACTGTATTTTCTCTGTTTTTGCAATACCGTTGGTCTCTATGTAATCGAGCAGATCCTGTTTAAACTGCTCCCATGCAGCCTCATTTTCGACATAATATTTCGGGCACGCCTTCCCGGTAACATCATAATGTCTTATCACATCATCAACTGTCAGATCATAACGTCCCATCAGCCACGTTACCAGATGAACCAGTGACTCATAAGTTGCATCCGTAAACTTGCCCGTATCATCCGGAATACAACACTCGATAGAAATCGTATCACTATTTCTATCATTCGAAGCATATGCGATCTCATTGCATGGAATACACTGGATGATCTCCCCACTGATCCCGATCACAAAATGACTGCTTGCATGCGTCTCCCCGGATTGTGCTAGTCCTTCAAAATAATCCCGGTTCTGTTGTGCTGTCGTTCCGGGATTCGCCGTATAATGCACGACAATTCCATTTACTTTTTCAAGTGCCGTTCCAGGTCTGGAATACTCATTATAATCTAAAAGTTCTACGGAAAAGTCTGGTCGGTCTGCTATATACTTCGTTTCCTCTGCTATGATTTCTTCCTGCGTCCGTTCCGTTCTGTGAGTGATATGCCATCCCCCATATAAAATACCTCCCGCAAATACGGCCCCTGTAAAAATTACCACACTGCGTGCAAACATCTGTTGTCTTTTACGCTTCTTTTGTCTTCTTTTTCTCGCCTCGTATCTTCTCTTTTCCGCTTCACGTCCGTGGTCTGCTTCTCCCTGTTTCATATTTTCCCCTTTTTCTTATGTCAAAAATATTTTGTATACTTTTTTTATTTTACCTGTTTCTCATTAAAAAAAATGTTCACTTTTTATTTCTTGAGTAATATTATACAATTTTATTCTGTAAAAACTAGTAAAAAATACCGACTTGTTATTTTCTTGTTTTTGTGAGTTTTTCGTTTATTCGCTTAGTTTTTGTATATATTAGATAATCTTTTATATTGTTTTTTGTTGATTTTTCCGATACTCTATGTTATATTATAGAAAACAAATAAGGAGGTGTATTGTATGACTTATGCAATTGATCCAGCAATGTCTTTTTGCGAAGTTGTTTCTTTCTACGAGAAATATATCGACGAGACAAAAGCCGTTGGAAAAAAGCCGGTATCTTTCCTGCATTTTCTCACAGGCAGATACTAAAAGCCGGTTGATCAGGCCGTCAGCTTATGAAAGCTGTCAGGAGCCCTGTCACCCGGCTTATTTTTTACATAATCTGCGCAAGCAGACCTTTTACGGAAAATACATCTTCAAACAAAAATGATTCTCCTAACATTTCAATATTTTCTTCAGAATGTTCCACTTCTTTTGCATATACCTTGGTTGTTTCTATACGATTCTGAAGGTCAAATTTTTGTCCGTTTTTCATCCAGACCATAACGTCCATATCACGCACCATCAAAAATGAGGCAACTGCAAACTGTGCCTTTTCAAGCAGATTATTGTCATAGAACGCTCTCATAAAATAACGGAAAGTATAATACACCATCAGATGTTCATACTGATATTCATTCTCCTTTTGTGCTTCCATGAACGCGCGATGTGTCTTTTCATAATTTTCTTCACTGTAAAAAGCTTTTAACTGTTCCTCCATGTCAGCCCACGCATCTCCAATAGATTCCAGTTCCTCATACTGGGACAACCGCTGCAAAAACGCCTCATACAGTCTGATTTCTTCCGGCTCTTCCTCTTTTGGCACTGCATCAAACAGCTCTTTCTGCATCTGGCAACAGTAATTAAGGTACAACGCAATACGTTCTGTAATGGGATGACTGCGGTCCTGAAGCAGTCCGATCGCATGTGTTCTTACAGCTTCCAGTTTTCCCGCAAGCTCATCATCACCATCCTCCCACTCGTATTCATCATAGTCCTCCGAAAGCATCTGCTCATCAAATCCGATTTTTTCCATATCTGAAAAAACAATTCTTCCAACCTCTCCACAAGAAAGGCATAAAACCTTTTCTCTCGTTTTGGGATACTCTGTTGTAAATCTCGGATACTCTGTGCACACCTCAGAAAGTGAATCTTCTCCTAAAGTCAGACATACCTCACAAAGTCCCTTTTCATTCAGAAGTGGGCACCATCCCTCTTCATTTAACACAAAACTGCCATCTTCACTGATCGATGCACGAATTTTCTCTGCCATCGGTCCTTTCAAATCTTTATAATAATCCAGTGTATCCTCATCAATATCGATTTCCCATCCCCGGCAGCAATTATCCGGACATTTATCGGCAATGCACCGAAACTCCTTGTAATATGACGGCACTCTAAAAATCATATCTTTTTTGTTCCTCTCTGTGTATTTATGAATCTTCCCTGAAATGACTGCTTAACATATACCCAATGCACCAGACTCCACCCGCTAATGAAAGATATATAAATCCCTCGATCAGGGCAGCTACCAGTTGTCCCAATGATATGCTTCCCGTCATCTGCGCAATGATCAGTCCTTTCACCGGACCGGTCAGGATCTTATAACCCCCTACATAACACCAGCCTAATACACCCAATGCATAACTTAACGCTGCAGCAATCATTCTCCACGAAAACTTCATCTTACTCTCCATCTCTCTTATTCCATCCGTAATACTATTTCCTGTTTTTTTCTCGTTTCAGGTACATCAATGATTCTCTGGTTAGAGGATCCTCTGAAATTCAGGGAAATATCCTTTTTTTCCAAAATAAAAGGTCCGTCTACCATGACATCGATCATCGACAAAAAAGTTTCGGATGCCTCACAATATACTTTTCCATCCGGAAGAAAATCCTCATACAGATATCCACTATATGCCCAGATATTCTTATCCGGCAATTCTTTTTTGATTCTCTTCAAAAGCGGAAGCAGCCCCTGTTGATTCTCCGGTTCCCCCGGATCTCCACCAAGCAGCGTCAATCCTGCAATATAGGAAGGTGCCAGTGCCTGCATGATCTCCTCCTCCGTCGTTTTTGTAAATGGCTTACCATAGGAAAAATCCCATGTTTCCTCATTAAAACACTCTTTGCAGTGATGTCTGCATCCGGACACAAACAAAGACACCCTTACCCCTGTACCATTCTCAATGGAACAGGGTTTGATCTGCGCATAGTTCATTTTTTATTCCTCCTTTTTCCGGGATCTGCAGGATTCCCGGATCACCAGCTGTGGTTTCACAAGGATCTGCTTTTCCGACTCCTTTATATTCCCCTCTTTCAGCAGCCCAAGAAGAAGCTCCGCCGCCATTTCACCTAATTTTTCCTGTGGATGTGTCACTGTAGTAAGCGGTACTTTTCCACTTGACGCAAGATAGGAGTCATCATAACCCGTCACCGACACATCCTCCGGAACTTTCAGCCCGGCATCTTCCAATGCCCGGATGACTTCAAACGCGATCTGATCATTGTAAGATACCACGCTGTCAAAAAAATGCTCATGCCGCATCTTAGCCATATAATGCATCTGTTCATAGGGATGTGTTTTCCGGTCTTCCGTATAAAACCATACCACTTTATCCGGGTCATATGCAATCCCTGCCTCCTGAAGTGCCTGCACATACCCTTTGTGACGTTGCTGCCCCTGTGTATCATCCGCTTTAAATACGCCTATAATGTGATGGTGCCCCAGCGAAATCAGATATTTTGTAACCAGATATCCGCCAAGACAATCGTCCAAAAGAATATGCGGCTTTTCTGCAAGCTGCGCATAACTGCCCTGAATAAATACATATGGAATCCGATATTCATCTAGTGTCTGATATAAATTGATATGTTTACAGAAAATCTGACTTTTGCTCGGTTCTATGATCAGTCCATCAATCCCCTTCTGCAATAATTCCTCTAAACATTTTGCTTCCATATTTCTGGAATTTCTCGTATTTTTCAAAAGAATACTATAACCATTTTCCGTGAGGACTTTATCAATTCCCTGAATCACTCTCGGGAAAATATAATCAGACAGATACGTTGTGACCACCGCAATATTTTTCGTTTCACCTGTGCGTTTCGCCATCTCCGAACAAAATGTTCCCCGCCCATGTTCCGCATAAATATATCCTTCATTTTCAAGGATCTGCAAAGCTTTTCGCACGGTCTGTCTGCTCACCTGATATGTTCCGGAAAGTTCATTTTCCGATGGCAGTTTTTCTCCCGGTTTGATTTTTCCCGAAACAACCTGTTTTCTCAAATCCTCCATCAGATCATAATATTTTAACTTTTTATCCATATATCTCTGCCCCCGGATTCCAGGTTTATCTCTCGTTACCTACTGCCTGTTTCGCCAGCAGATCTGCTTCCTCATTGCCATCAATCCCGGAATGTCCTTTTACCTTTACAAAATGAATGTGGATCGCATCCCGTGCTAAAGCCACATAATCACGATATGCCGCAGTCCCTTTTTTATTGCATTTCCATGCGCCGGTCGCCCACATCTCAATACCCATATAATCATAATAAATCGTAACTTCCGGCAACCCTAATTCGATTGCTTTTTTGATGGCTGCCATACTGCCGCAGATCTCTCCTGCAACATTGCGCATCGCAGCCATCTCTGCGTCGGTATCGCTTCCCTGCAGCACTTCTTTTTGTCCATCATGGATCAGAAAACCGCCATATCCATAAACATGAGTTGCCACATTATACGATCCATCCACAAAAGCATAAACAGACGGCAGCGCTCCGTCTTCCTGCTGCACAATAGTTTTCTGCTTCTTTTGGCGGGCATCTGTTCCGGCAGATTTTGCATTTCCGGCAAAAGCCAACGCTTCCTCTTTGTTTTTAAAACTCTTATATACCGCTCCCGGGAAACCGTCCACCATTGCTTTGCATTCCGTCCAGCTCTGATACACTCCCGGTGTTCTTCCTTTTTTTACTGCATAATATTTTTCTGGCATTTTTTTCTCTCCGACATTTTAATCTAATTTTTCACACTATCATCTATGGCACAATTCATAATATAAAATGCCATACAGTTCCCTCACATAATACGTCGGAAAATAAACAAAAAATGTATGTGCCGGTGTACTATAGCTTTTGATTCCGAGTTTTTCCGCCATCTTATTTGCACGGTATTCATGAAATTCACTGGTGATTATTGTTACAACCGGATCAAGCCCGCGCTCATCTAAAATTTCTCTGGTATATTTTAAATTTTCCTCCGTTGTTGTGGACCGTTCTTCTAAGATCAGACGGTCTTTATTGATTCCCCGTTTTGTCAGTATTCCATACATGCACTGTGCTTCCGTGATATCTTCGTCCGATCCCTGACCACCGGATAAAATACATACTGCATCTTTATTCTCAGTCAGATACTCATACGCCGCATCAATACGCTCCTCTAAGATTTTACTTGGCTTTGTACCACCTTTCACACTACAGCCTAAGACAACGGCTGTCGTATTTTCCGGTGGAACATGAAAAGCCGAACGAACCATCAGAACTGTTTCTACCAGTACTATCGCAACAATGACAGCAGCAATGACAAGCAGGGCAACACATATTTTGCGTGTTCCCCTGCCATTCCATAACAACAGAATCCTGTCGTTGATGTTCCCGAAAAAAACTCCATAGCATAAGATCAGCAGCGAGATCAGTATCCCGGTTGCTGTGCCTATATTAAAAATCCCTTTCCATAATAACGGTCCGAAGAACCAACAGAATAAAATACTTCCGACCACTGTGATAACTACCTGCACGGTGCGCATGAATTTCCTTTCTACACAAGTTCGAGTTTACAATTTGCACGCATTTTTAACGGACATTCATAAACATTTTCGTTTTTCTCTTTCGTAATGTAAGAAAGTGGGCATTTTCTGCAGTCTCCCTTTGTAAAGTCACCTGCTACCTCAAATTTTAATACTGCTGTCATCGTCCCCTTTTTTTGACTTTCCTTGCGGATATGGTCCCAGGCAAGTACCTGCCCACATCCCGGACATTTATCAGTTCCTACTGTGACTGCCCGCTTACAGGTCGGACAGCCATAGTATGGTTTTCCACTCTGGTCTAACATCTCTACCACATCCGATGGGAACTGTTTGATCAGCTGTTCTCTTATATCGTCCTGCATATTTATTTCCTCCTTTATCCTAATGCGACATCTAATATCATCATGATCAGAAAGCCTGCTGCAAATCCAATTGTATTAATATTAGAATGTTCTCCTTCCGATGCTTCCGGAAGAAGTTCTTCCACTACCACATAAATCATTGCCCCTGCCGCAAATGCAAGCAGATACGGTAACATATGTGTAATAATCCCGGCTAAAATAATCGTAATTCCTGCCGCAATCGGTTCTACCACGCCAGATGCCACGCCATACCAGAATGCTTTTTTAGTACTGCCGCCTTCACTTTTCAGCGGAAGCGATATAATAGCTCCTTCCGGAAAATTCTGGATTGCAATTCCTATGGACAGTGAAAACGCTCCTGCCAATGTAATTCCGCTGTTGCCTGACAAAAGTCCGGCAAACACAACTCCTACCGCCATTCCCTCTGGTATATTATGAAGGGTGACAGCTAGTACCAGCATGGTTGTTTTTTTTAGGTGGCTTGGCAGGCCTTCCGGTTTTTCTTCATTCATATGAAGATGTGGAATGATCTTATCCATCAGCAGTAAAAACAGAATTCCAAATATAAATCCGATTGCTGCCGGCAAAAAAGCAAATCTTCCCATTCCCTCTGACATGTCAATCGATGGGATCAGTAACGACCACACAGACGCTGCCACCATGACACCGGATGCAAAACCAAGCAGTGCTTTCTGTACCAGACGGTTCAACCCGTTTTTCATAAAGAAAACACATGCTGCCCCTAACGAGGTTCCCAGAAAAGGAACCAGTAACCCTATAACTAAATTCAATGTTCCCTCCTATTTAACTTGGCGTCCGCCTTATTCTGAAATTTTTCCGCCTGTACAATAAAACGCTCATGCGTTCCTTCCCCGACTTTTCCGGTCTCATCCTCTACTTCTACGGAAAATACAAGGCGCCTTCCATCCACTTCCACCAGAGTGGTATTACAGGTTACCCTCATTCCTACCGGTGATGCGGCAAGATGTTTTACATTAAGGCTCGTTCCCACAGTCACACATCCTTCTTCGAGTCCATCTGCAACACTCTTCCATGCAGTCTCCTCGATCAATGCAATCATCGCCGGTGTCGCGAATACTGCTAACGTACCGCTTTTCATCACTGCTGCTGTATTTTCTTTCTCTACTAAAATGGTATGCTGTCCTTTGATTCCTGCTTCTAACATTTTATCCTCCAAAGTTAAATTTTTATTTTAGTGATTTAGTACCATTACAGTTTATCATAAAAAGAACCGCACATCAATGTTGATATACGGTTCTTTTTCGCAATATGAATTTTATAAATGAAGCACTCTCTCTTTAATTTCCTGTGTTCTGCCCTGATTCCAGAACTGTGTTCCAATGTAGCCGCAGGTTCTGCGCGCCACACTCATCTTGTTCTGGTCACGGTTACCGCAGTTCGGGCACTCCCAGACAAGTTTGCCGTCCTTGTCATTTACGATCTTTATTTCTCCGGAATAACCGCATTCCATGCAGTAATCGCTTTTGGTATTTAATTCTGCATACATGATGTTGTCGTAAATATACTGCATCACCGCAAGCACAGCATCAAGATTATTCTGCATATTCGGCACTTCCACATAGCTGATTGCTCCACCCGGAGACAACTCCTGGAACTGTGACTCAAACTTCAGCTTATCGAATGCGCTGATCTGCTCTGTCACATGAACATGATAGCTGTTTGTGATGTAGTTCTTATCTGTCACCCCAGGAATGATACCAAAACGCTTCTGAAGGCACTTTGCAAACTTATAGGTTGTCGATTCAAGCGGCGTTCCATACAGGCTGAAATCGATATTGTGTTTTTCTTTCCATTCCGTGCAGGCATCATTTAAACGGCGCATTACTTTTAACGCAAATTCCGTTCCTTCCGGCTCTGTGTGTGAAACTCCCTTCATATATCTGGTACACTCGCAAAGTCCTGCATAGCCAAGTGAAATTGTAGAGTATCCATCATATAAAAGTTTATCGATCGTCTCACCTTTTTTCAAACGTGCCAGTGCGCCATTCTGCCATAGGATCGGCGCCACATCGGAAGGTGTACCAAGCAGTCTCTTATGACGGATGATCAACGCTCTGTAGCAGAGATCTAATCTTTCATCCAAAAGTTCCCAGAATTTATCCATATCTTTTCCGGAAGAACATGCGACATCCACAAGGTTTAAAGTAACAACACCCTGATTAAATCTGCCGTAATATTTCTTGCCCGGAACATAATTTCTTGCCTTTGCATAATTTTCTTTTGTACGGTCGACAGTCAGGAAAGATCTGCATCCCATACAGGTATAACAATTACCGTTTTTTAATTTTTTCATGATCTTTTCAGAGATATAGTCCGGAACCATTCTCTTTGCGGTACATTCTGCCGCAAGTTTGGTCAGATACCAGTATTTCGTACCCTCACGGATGTTATCTGCCTCTAATACATAGATCAGTTTCGGGAATGCAGGTGTAATATATACTCCCTGTTCATTCTTTACTCCAAGGATTCTCTGGTGGAGCATCTCCTCGATCACTGCAGCGAGATCATCCCGGAGCTGTCCCTCCGGCACCTCGTCAAGATACATAAATACCGTAATAAACGGTGCCTGTCCATTGGTTGTCATCAGTGTGATCACCTGATACTGGATCATCTGCACACCACGGTTGATTTCCTCTTTTACACGGATCTCCGCAATTTTATTGACTTTATCCTCAGTCGGAGTCACCCCGACTGCCTCAAGTTCTGCCCGAACCTGTTTGCGGTATTTTTCACGGCTCACCTGTACAAACGGTGCCAGATGGGAAAGTGAAATACTCTGTCCGCCATACTGGGAACTTGCAATCTGTGCGATCGCCTGCGTCGCAATATTACATGCCGTCGAAAAACTCTTCGGGCGGTCGATCATCGTCTCGCTGATCACTGTTCCATTCTGGAGCATATCCTCTAAGTTGACTAGACAACAGTTATGCATGTGCTGTGCAAAATAATCCGCGTCATGGAAATGAATGATTCCCTGCTCATGTGCTTCCACGATATCTGGCGGCAACAGAAATCTCTTTGTGATATCCTTGCTGACCTCACCTGCCATATAATCTCTCTGTACACTGTTTACAGTCGGGTTTTTATTTGAATTTTCCTGTTTTACTTCCTCATTATTACACTCTAATAAACTTAAGATCTGTTCATCCGTCGAGTTGGACTTGCGCACCAGTTCCTGTTTGTAACGGTATGTAATATAATTGCGCGCCACATTAAATGCACGCTGATTCATGATCTGGTTTTCCACCATATCTTGAATTTCCTCAACGCTCGGGGAACGCTTCATATTTTCACAGGCAACTTCTACATTTTTTGATATTTCTTCAATCTGCTTGTCTGTCAGCTTTTCATAATCAATAACGCTATTGTTTGCCCTGCAGATCGCCGATTCGATTTTTTTAATATCAAAGGTATCCTCCATACCGCTTCTTTTAATAATTTTCATTTCCGATTAAATCCCTTTCTGTTCTAACTGATGGCTGCCATACCCATACGGCTGCATGACCTTCGAGTACTTATTATACAATATATTGTGTCTTTGTCAATGTGTTTCATCCATATCTATTTTCCCATTTTACGGGCACGCAGCAAAAAGGCTGCGTCGGAACCCTAGTAAATACGCGGTCTTTATTCACTATTACCAAATTTAAGTTGATTTCTTTGTCATTTTTTTCACTTGTACCCGTTTTCTTACCAACCACAATATATAGTATTTTTACTTTTTCATACCACCACAGAAAGAATTGTCTGGACAGGTAATATCCACATCCAAATTCAAGAGCATCTGATCTAAATATTTCTTCAGATTTTTTATTTCCGTTTCGCTCAGTCCTTTTGACAGAAGGGCTTCCATATCCCGCATATCCTGTTCCGATCTGTCTACCAGTGCACACGCTTTCTCTGTCAGCACCAGCTTTTTTAACCGGGCATCATGTGCTACCGCCTCACGCTGCAGAAGTCCTTTCCTCTCCATGACCGCAAGCATATTTGACGCGGTCGCCCTCGATACGGAAAATTCCGTTTCAATATCCTTCTGATAAATATCCTCTCCGTCATGATCTCTCAAAAAACCAAGTGTCCAACGCTGCATTCCGGTCAATGGCTCTTTTTCATTTTCCTGCTTTTTCGCTTCCATCCGTTTATGAATCTGGTTATGAAGCAACCGTATTTTATAACCAATCGTATCTGTATGCATCTATAATCTCCTGTTAAAATAAAATTATTTTTACATTGACATTCGTTTTTTTATGCCTTATAACTATATTGTTAGCACACTAACAAATAAAAATCAATTATTTTTTGAAAAGGATGTGATGTTATGTTAAAAACTCTGGGAGTCCAGATCAAAGAATTCAAGAAAGATTCTTTCCTCACTCCTGTTTTCATGATCTTAGAAGTACTCATGGAAACAATCATCCCGCTGATGATGGCATCGATCATCGATAACGGCGTAGAAGCCGGGGATATCCACCATATTTACGTCATGGGCGGATGTATGGTCATTGTTGCATGTATTTCTCTGTTTGCCGGAACGATGGGTGGAAAATATGGGGCCCGCGCTTCTGCAGGATTTGCGCGCAACCTTAGAAAAGCAATGTATGAAAATATACAGACCTTTTCTTTTTCCAACATTGACAAATTCAGCACAGCCGGACTTGTCACCCGTCTTACCACCGACGTGACCAACCTGCAGAATGCATATCAGATGCTACTGCGCATGTGCGTCCGTGCACCGATTTCCCTGGTCTGCGCGATGTTCATGGCATTTTTTATCAATGCGAGACTTGCTTGCATTTATCTGATTGCCGTCATCGTTCTTGGCTTGATTCTCGCAATTATCACTGTGCGGGCACATCATTACTTTATGGAAGTATTTCCAAAATACGATGACTTAAACGCATCTGTGCAGGAAAATGTCTCCGCGATCCGTGTGGTCAAAGCCTATGTCCGTGAGGATTACGAGAAGAAAAAATTTACGACCGCAAGCAAAAATATTTACAACATGTTTGTCAAAGCTGAGAGCGTACTCGCCTTCAACTCCCCTGTCATGCAGATTGCCGTATACAGCTGTATCATCGCATTAAGCTGGCTGGGTGCAAAAATGATTGTTGCAGGTTCTCTTACCACAGGCGAACTAATGAGTCTTCTTACCTATTGTATGAATATCATGATGAGCCTGATGATGCTCTCCATGGTTTTCGTCATGCTAGCCATGAGTATTGCAAGTGCCGAGCGTATCTGTGAGGTTTTAAATGAAAAAAGTGATATCACAAACCCGGAAAATCCAGTCTATGAGGTTTCCGACGGCAGTGTCACCTTCGACCATGTGACATTCCGGTATAACAAAACTTCGGATAAACCAATCCTTGATGATATCAATCTTTCCATCCGCTCCGGTGAAACGATCGGTGTCATCGGCGGTACGGGAAGTTCAAAATCTTCACTTGTCAACCTGATCAGCCGTCTCTATGACGTCTCAGACGGTGCGGTCCTTGTCGGTGGCAAAGATGTCCGCTCCTATGACTTAGATACCCTGCGTGACGAGGTTTCCGTGGTATTGCAGAACAACGTACTGTTTTCCGGAACCATTTATGAAAATCTTCGCTGGGGTGATAAGAATGCGACTGACGAAGAATGTCAGCATGCATGCCACCTTGCCTGTGCAGATGAATTTATCGACCGTTTTCCGGATGGCTACAATACTTACATTGAACAGGGCGGATCTAACGTATCCGGCGGTCAGAAACAGCGTTTGTGTATCGCAAGAGCCCTGTTAAAGAAACCGAAAATACTTATTTTAGATGACAGCACCAGTGCTGTCGACACTGCAACCGACGCAAAGATCCGCAAGGCCTTTGCCGAAGAAATTCCGGATACAACTAAATTTATTATTGCGCAGAGAATTTCCTCTGTCCAGAACGCAGACCGTATCATCGTTTTGGATAATGGTGTTGTAAACGGTTTTGGAACCCATGAAGAATTGTTAAAATCCAATGATATCTACCGCGATGTCTATGAATCACAGACCAGCGGAAGCGGTGATTTTGATGAAGGAGGTGCTGCATAATGTCAGAAAAGAATACCAGACCAGCTCCAGGTCCGGGCGGCAAAGGTCCAAAAGGTCCACGCCCAAAGGTTGAAAATCCGGGCAAACTGTTTATGCGTCTGCTCGCCTACATCATGAAAAACTATGCGGTTCACTGCATTCTCGTTGTGATCTGCATTTTCATTACCGTACTTGCCAGCGTACAGGGTACCTGGTTTATGCAGACTTTGATTGACGGCTATATCCTGCCGCTCATTGGTCAGACAGATCCTGACTTTTCCGGCCTGCTGCATGCCATCATGCGCGTTGCTGTTTTTTACCTGATCGGAGCCCTTGCTTCTTATATATATACACGCATTATGGTAAATGTTTCACAGGGCACCTTAAAGAATCTGCGTGATGACATGTTCACCCATATGGAAGAACTTCCGATCCGCTACTTTGACACGCACTATCACGGAGATATCATGTCGACCTACACGAACGATATCGATACACTCCGCCAGATGATCAGCCAGAGTATGCCACAATTTTTAAACAGCATTATCACCATTGTCAGCGTATTTGTCAGTATGCTGCTCTTAAATATACCACTGACGATCGTGACGCTTCTCATGATCGGTGTCACACTTTTTGCCACCAAAAAGATCGGTTCACTCAGTGCAAAGTACTTTATCGCACAGCAGAAAGACATTGCAACGGTCAATGGTTATATCGAAGAAATGATGAATGGCCAGAAGGTTGTTAAAGTCTTTACTCACGAGGAAGAAAGTATTGAAAACTTTAACAGATTAAATGACCAGCTCTTCCATAGCGCAGATAACGCCAACAAATTTGGCAATATTTTAATGCCGGTCAATGCACAGATCGGTAATATCAGCTATGTGCTCTGTGCTTTAGTCGGCGGTGTGCTCGCCTTAAACGGTGTAGGTGGCTTTACTCTTGGAAAACTTGCAAGTTTCCTTACCTATAATAAGAGCTTCAGCCAGCCGGTCAACCAGCTTAGTATGCAGCTCAACAATATTGTCATGGCGCTTGCCGGTTCTGAGCGAATCTTTAAACTGCTCGACGAAGAGCCGGAAGCAGATGACGGTTATGTTACACTCGTCCGCGCCAGAAAAGAAAACGGTCAGATCGTCGAGTCCAAAGAGCGCACCGGTATGTGGGCATGGAAACACACGCATCAGGCAGACGGCAGTGTCGACTATATCGAGCTGAAAGGGGATGTTGTCTTTGACGATGTCGATTTCGGTTACAATCCAGATAAGATCGTACTCCACAATGTAGACCTCTATGCGACTCCGGGTCAGAAAATTGCTTTTGTCGGAAGTACCGGTGCCGGAAAAACCACGATCACAAACCTGATCAATCGTTTCTACGATATCCAGGATGGAAAAATCCGCTATGACGGCATCAACATCAACAAGATCAAAAAAGATGATCTGCGCCACTCTCTCGGTATTGTACTGCAGGATACCCACCTGTTTACCGCAACTGTAATGGAAAACATCCGTTACGGAAAACTTGATGCCACCGATGAGGAAGTCATTGCCGCAGCAAAACTTGCCAACGCAGACACCTTTATCCATCAGCTGCCAGACGGCTACAACACGCTTTTGACCGGCGATGGATCCAACTTAAGCCAGGGGCAGCGTCAGCTGCTCGCCATTGCACGTGCCGCAATCGCAGATCCACCGGTGCTGATCCTCGATGAGGCGACCAGTTCGATCGATACCAGAACCGAGAAGATCGTACAGGATGGTATGGATAAACTGATGGCAGGCCGTACCACGTTCGTGATCGCCCACCGCCTTTCCACGGTCAAAAACAGTGACTGTATTATCGTATTAGAGCAGGGGCGCGTCATCGAGCGCGGCAACCATGACAAACTCATGGAAGAAAAAGGAAAATATTATCAGCTTTACACGGGAAATCTTGCGGAAGGCTAAGATTACACAAAAAACGGGCATATATAAAGTTTTTGCTTTATATATGCCCATTCTCATTTACTAAACTGTTTTTTCTTTTTTCATCCACGGCAATATCACATGCTCCGGCAGACGTCCTTTCACGGTCTCTGCCCCGGAGCAGATCTTATCCGCACAGCATAAGATCCAGCCCTCCATGTATTTCGGTGGAACGATATTTAATGGAAACATATGACATTTTATCATATCCTTCTCTATCTCGTTCAAATCCGGGATATCACGCGTGGCATTCTCGCATGCCCATTTTGCGTGATGAAATCCATGCCATTTATGTGACGCATCTTTCTCATGCCAGTCATACAAAAAATAATCATGCAACAGTGCACCGCGGATCAGTGAATGAATATCCACCGGCGCATTCATTTTCAGTGCCAGATAATAACTGAAATATGCAACCGACACACTGTGGCGGAACACGCTGGTGTCACCGTGCTGCATATAGCGGTGAGACTCTAACAGGCGGGACTGCCTGCAGAGTTCCTCGAGGGTGTCGTAAAAGTATTTTTCCTGCTCGTCGGATAAATGATAGGTCATTTTGCTCCTTCTTTCCATGCTATTCAATAAAACAGTTACCTGGGCGAAACTCTGCTTTAGGCTGTGAACGTTGTGGGAAATTGACAGCTGAAACGAAAGCACGCTCTCGCTGCGTGTCGCTCGTAGCGGATACTAAGTGACCAAAATACGGTCACTAAGTACCGACGGCTCCCCAGCACTTTCTTTTTCATCTGTCAATTTTCCACAACATCGCCAGTTCATGAATGAGTTTCGCAATTATCTTAGTATATGCATGCATAAACAAGATTGTCAAGCTATCGCAAAAATATGAGGACTTTTTTCAGTCCTCATATTTTTATACACATGATGTTGGTATCAAATATAATACCTTACAGTAACTCTTTTAATATCTGGTTCACAAGCGCCGGGTTTGCTTTTCCTTTCATTGCTTTCATGGTCTGACCGACTAAGAATCCGATTGCCTTTTCTTTGCCGTTATGGTAATCCTCAACCGACTGTGGATTTTCTGCTAATATTTTCTGTACTGTCTCACGGAGTGCACCCTCGTCGTTGACTGTCTTTAAGCCTTTCTCTTCAACATATTTTTCCGGATCAATGTCATCTTTAAAGATCAGTTCGAATACTTCTTTTGCGACCGTGTTCGTGATGGAACCGGAATCTGCAAGATCAATCAGTTTTGCAAGGTTGACCGGAGAAAAACGGATATCTTCCGGGTCCATGTTGTTTTCTTTTAACAGACGCATGGTTTCAACCATGATCCAGTTAGATACCTTTTTCGGTTTTCCGCAAAGTTCAGTTGACGCCTCAAACAGGTCTGCAAATTTCTTATGTCCTGTGATAATCTCTGCATCATATTTTGGAAGATCAAATTCCTTCTGGTAACGCTCTAATTTTTCCGTGCGGAGTTCCGGCTGGTTTGCCTTCACTTTTGCGATCCACTCATCGCTGATCACGATTGGGACAAGATCCGGCTCCGGGAAATAACGGTAATCCTGCGCATCCTCTTTCGAACGCATTGCATGGGAAGATTCCTTATTATCATCCCAACGGCGTGTCTCCTGCACGATCTTCTTTCCGGCTTCAAGCAGTTCGATCTGACGTGCACGCTCTCCCTCAATGGCTCTTGCGATCGCTTTAAAGGAGTTCAAGTTTTTCATCTCGGTACGGGTTCCAAACTTCTTTGCGTCCGCCTCACGGACTGACAGGTTGACATCGGCACGCATGGAACCTTCGTTTAATTTACAGTCGGAAGCTCCAAGATACTGGATGATCATGCGCAGTTTTTCAAGATATGCAATGACCTCCTCTGCAGAACGCATATCCGGCTCGGACACAATCTCTATCAGCGGCACACCGGAACGGTTGTAATCGACAATAGAGACATCCTCCCACTCGTCATGCACCAGTTTTCCGGCATCCTCCTCCATATGGATTTCATGGATGCCAATGATCTTCTTTCCGGCTGCCGTCTCGATCTCGACACCGCCATTTCTGCAGATTGGCAGATATAACTGGGAAATCTGGTAGTTCTGCGGGTTATCCGGGTAAAAATAGTTTTTACGGTCAAATTTACAGTACTGGGTAATGCTGCAGTTTGTGGCAATTCCCACTGCCATCGCATATTCCACCACCTGACGGTTCAACACCGGAAGGGAACCCGGCATACCGGTGCAGACCGGACAGGTGTGCGTGTTTGGTGCGCCGCCGAATGCCGTGGAACAGCCGCAGAAGATTTTTGTTTTCGTTGCTAACTCAACATGGACCTCAAGTCCAATGACAGTTTCATATATTTTACTCATGTCTATTCCTCCATTTTCGGACTATGCAAGCGGGCTGTGCTCATAGGTTCTTGTCTGTTCAAACGCATATGCTGCGCGGATAATCTTCTTTTCTTCAAAACAGTTTCCAATGAGCTGTAACCCGATCGGCAGACCATTTTTATCTTTGCCGCACGGCAGTGAAATACCCGGTAATCCGGCGAGGTTTACAGAGATCGTGTAAATATCTCCTAAATACATCTTAATCGGATCACTTAAGGACTGTCCCAGTTTTGGTGCAGTAGTCGGTGCTGCCGGTCCTAAAATGACATCATATTTTTCAAATGCTTTATCAAATGCCTGTTTGATCAGTGCCTTCGTGCGGAGTGCTTTCAGATAATATGCATCATAATATCCACTGCTTAACACGAACGAACCAAGCATGATACGACGCTTTACTTCCGGTCCGAATCCTTCGGAACGGGATTTTTTGTACATGTTATGAAGTCCCTCGTATTCTTTGGTGCGGTAACCGTATTTCACACCATCAAATCTTGCCAGGTTGGAACTTGCCTCTGCACAGGCAATGACATAGTAAGCCGGAATCGCATACTCTACCAGACTTAAATCAAATTCTTCCACAATGGCACCTTTTTTCTTTAATTCCTCCGCAGCCTGCAAAACTGCCGCTTTTACTTCCGGATCTAAGCCTTCCCCAAAATAATCACGCGGAATACCGATCTTCATGCCGGCAACATCATCCACCAGTGCCTTTGTAAAATCATAATCCTCTCTTTTTACGGAAGTGGAGTCCTTCGTATCATAAGAAGCGATCGCCTCTAAAATCGTGGCACAGTCTGTCACATCTTTTGCAACCGGCCCGATCTGGTCTAAGGAAGAACCGTAAGCGATCAGTCCGTAACGTGATACCGTTCCGTAGGTCGGCTTGATTCCTGTCACACCGCAG
>ULXP01085557.1_pt1 | contig 21999 bp, 18 predicted proteins | sample 1961351 | NCBI WGS metagenome assembly ULXP01 (sample SAMEA4835840, study PRJEB28245) | human gut metagenome | biome: gut microbiome; material: fecal sample | place: Denmark | collected 2008 | reverse complement strand
TCAACAGTATGCTGATCCTTTTATTTCTCGCAGATTGCGCTGCAGCGCTGATTTTTCCAAATGCCGGACATGAAATTACCTTTTAATTTCTGACGCTCCCACCTTCTGAATACTTGCTTTCTTCTTCCATAACCTGATTCTCTTTTTCTTTAAAAATCATTCCAAAAATAGCTCGCACAAGTGGACCTGCAAAAAAGATCTGCCAGAAAAATGCCATCGGAAAATTCAGTGCTGTTGTCTGAAACCACACTGCGATCACTTCTTTTCCTGCATGTTTAAATAAAATTGTCGCTGCCAGGCTCATCGTCGGACACATCAAGCAGACTGTGATCGATGAAATGGCAAGAATCAGCATGATCGGTTTGTCCACGCCCGGTGTCACAATACGAAATGCAAGTTTTTTAGACAGTGCTCCATAAAGGAAAAAGTCAAGAATAAACGCAAGCGGTCCCATGATGACGAGTTCGTGAAATGCATTTAAAAATACGATGTTGCTCATTCCTCCCATGTTCAGTGCAATGTTGTAGCAGATCATTGTATACACCATGACGAATACCATTAAAATAGTAAATACAACTTCCTGTAACTTTGTTTTTGGCATATTTTTTCTCTCCTCATTCTTTTATAATTATTTTTACCGACAAAAAAGCAGAGAAAGCAATCTTTGCGATCGCTTTCTCTGCTGCACGTCGTGTGATTATTATAACGCATTCTACACACTCACATAATAGTTTTAATTTCACAATTTTTTTGTGCATTTTGAAAAATTTATTGTGCATGTATGCTGATGTAGATATTTCTCCTCATTGTAAATCAAAACTGCCTATCTTATATATCGCTTCACGCATGCTGATGCAGATATTTTTCTCTCGTTGCAAGTCCACCACGGATATGACGCTCGGATTTATTGACATCTAATACTTTGCGCGCTTCCGCTGCAAGCGATGGATTGACCTGGGCGAGACGTTCCGTGACATCTTTATGTACCGTACTCTTGCTAATTCCAAAATGTTTCGCCGCCTGACGCACCGTCGTGTTATTATCAATAATATATCTGGCTATTTCCATAGCTCTTTCCTCAATATAGGTTTTCACAAAAATCCCCTGCAATACTTGTTTTTACATTGTATGCAGGGGATTTGTATACTATTCTTCCAAACATTTATTGTAACAGCTCCTGTTGTGCAGCCTGCTGCTGTTGATGATATGCATTTTTCTGTTCATACATCCGCCGGTCAGCTTCCCGGATCTTCTCATTAAATTCTTTTCCATGTTCTGCGGATTTATAGGCTGTGACCCCTGTTTTCGCATTGCTTACATCCTCGATTAAATCAACATCCTCATAGCCTTTCAGCTGCTGTCTCTGTTTCATTTCATATAGATTCCCCAGTCTCTCATGCCAGTCATCCATAATGAAACTGCCGTCCTTATGATCGATCAGACAGCTAAATGCCTCTCCATTATATGCCGTTGTCTTAAAAACATCCGGTAAGCTTTCACAGTCAATCACACCGACAAGCAAAGCAAGTGTCTGCCCCTGCTTTTCCACCGGGACAAAATAATACACAACCTCTTTTCCACTTTCTATATCACTTTTCTGGTGGATATATGTTCCCCTTCTGCTGCAACTTCATCTTCTGAAAATCATTGATATGTTCATTAATTGCATTGTAGGACTCCACGCGTTCTTCCTGGATCATCGCATTTGCCACTAATTTTAATATTGCAATATTATCTTTTACGGCTATAATCAGCACCGGCAGGATTAATTTCATAATAAATTTTTTTACTCTTTGCAAATTTATCCTTTATTCATAAATACTTTATTTTTCATTCTGTACCAAAATAACTGCTGTAAATTTCTGCACACCTACTCTGCTACTTTTCCAAAAAATATACCGCTTTTTTGTAACTATGTCCAGTAAAAACTCAGCACTTTCCAGCTGACCGTATAATCCCCCATAAAACTACCCGAGTTTCTCTGTTTTTTCTATCATTTTTAATACAATAAAATACATTCTTATTTCACCTGTGTATCGTCCACCACCGTTAATTCTGCTTCATTCTCGTCGTATTTCCATGTAATCTGATATTCAATACCAGTAGCTTCTCCCAATTGTGTAACATAATTTTCTATCAGGGTTTTCGCACGCTCCTGCGCACTGACCAACAATGCTTTATTTTTTTCAACTGCCGCCACCATTTCATTCTGCGCATCATTGACTGCCTGTGTCTGCTCATCAGCCGTGATCTGATTCTTGTTAAACCAGGAATCCGATGTTGAGATGTAATCGTCCTCATCTATCGTTTTTACTTCTTTTTCTCCCACATGTGCCAATCCGGTACCTTTTGTTTTCGTGGACTTTGCCACATTATGATAATAGCATTCTAATGTTGCAAGTTCGCAGATCGACCGGATCTGTGACAATTCCGGTTTACTTACGGTATTTTCTGTCTCCGTTTTCTCTGCCTGACCGGCTCCATTTGCACAGGCGCACAAAGACAGTGACATGATACATACTATAAGAATCGCAATATATTTTTTCATTGTATTTTCCCCCTACTGAATATTTACTTTATATTCTTCGTCAAGCTGCTGTACCCATGGATCAACCAATGCCGCTACCGCAGTAACTGCATTTTCCCTTGCCAGTGTCAGCAGATTTTCTTCTTTCGCTGCCCGTTCTGCCAGATCTGCTCTGCATAATTCATATGCCTCCTGCGACACAGTTTCTGATTCATCAGTTCACATACTTCTCTTAATGTTTTCCTATTTTCCATTTTTCTCCTTTCAGCCTAAAGCTGCACGCAGCGTGCAGTCAAAGCCTTTTTTGATTTGAAAATGTTCCATAAGAGAAGTTGTAAATTTCGTGAATATACAAAAACAGAGACTGAAATTTCCTATGAATTAAAAAAATCCCCTCATATACAGATCAAATCTGCACATGAGAGGACTCCCGAATCCTATTCTATTAATTATATTTCAATGCCTTTTTTAAAGCTGCTGAAATTGCCGTTCCAACAACAAAACATACGATTGCCTCAACCAGTCCATTGATACCTACAAAAGCTAAAATGAACAACAATGCATTTTTTGCACCAAGCGCTGATACAAATGACTGGATGTATTCCGTTTTGTAAAATCCAATCACTAACATTCCCATAAAAAATGTTGTATTCAATAACGGACAGCACAGATTGCTGATCGTAACAGATGCAGCTGACGGCAGCTTTGTTTTGCGCAGTCCTTTATAAATCAGGCCTGTCAGCCAGCCCATCAGAATACGAGTAGGTACACATACTAAAAATGTTAAAAATCCGTTGATTCCAAGCAGCGCGGCACCAAACGGGCTCATGCCAAAGCACTGGATAAAACTTGTAATGCCGAACACGCCTCCTAAGATAGCACCTGCTGTTGGTCCTAACGTAACAGCTCCTACCGCTACCGGAACAACGATCAGCGTGATCTCAAGACCTGCTGTTCGGATATATCCGATCGGGGTAAAAGCCATGATGAGAATGATAGCAACTAAAAGTGCCATCTCCACGAGATACTTCGTAGAAAATTTTTTCTGAGTCATAGTCTCTTCCTCTTTCCTTATAATATGTAATTTTTGCAACGCTATTAAGTATAGCACTCACCTGTGCCTTCCGCAATCCTATAATCATTTTTATTTGAGGAAATCTTGTATTTATTTCCATCCGGATACCTGTGTTTATTTTTTGATATACCTCTCCACACTACCGCTTTTTTTCATATGTTTAATGTTTCCTTAATTATCATTAAGTTGCATTGACATTCTGCTTTTTGCGTGCAAAGCTAACCATATATTTATAAGAAAAGAGTTTTTACCATGATACAGAAAAAAAATGTACTTAACACCGTTCCGGTTATCTGCCTTGGTGCCCTGCTTTTGGGGTCGGCATACGGGCAGCTTCACACGCCAATGACGCCGCCACCGATTACAGCTCTCGCCTCAGATATTCTGCCGACGACAGGCAATGTCCGAGCACTTGATGTTGTGGTCGATTTTGCGGATGCGAAATATGATACAGACAGACGCCTGTCCGATGAAGAAATTTCCTCCTATCTGTTTGGCACAGACAATACTGAATTTTATCCCTGTGAGAGCCTGACTAGTTATTTTGACCGTGCTTCATACGGATCACTGCATATGACCGGAAATGTATTTCATTACACAGCGAAAGGTACGATCGCATCCTACGAAAAAACGAACGATGGATACGAAACGCTGGTGCGTGAGGTTCTTTCCGGTTTAAATGATACGATCGACTATACCGATTATGATTCTGACGGCGATGGCTATATCGACGCTCTCTGCCTTTCTGTTCCAAGCGGAGGCAATGCTGATTTCTGGTATGGCTGTACGGCATCCTGGTGGGCTTCCACCCTGCCGGATTTAGATGGCGAAAAATTAAATTACTATGTGATCAGCGATGAACAGCCTTATGCCGATACCATGGATTATTATCTCGGAACACTCGCCCACGAATACGGGCACTGTATGGGACTCCCGGATTATTATAAATACGGTTTAAAAGAAAATTTTGAAGCTACGACTGGGGATGCCGGCATTGAACGCATGGATGAAGCTGCGGGTGATTTTTGTCCGTTGTCAAAGCTGCTGCTCGGATGGTACCTTCCGGCAGAAGTACAGATTTACCACCCCGGCAGCAAAAAGACCGACATCACTTTAGCTGACTCCTCCATGCAGACTGACACTCCAGCTGCACAGACATTTACCCTGACAGATGATACCCAAGAGGGAAGCTGTCTGATCATACCGCGCACTGATGCTTCCAGTTATTTTTCAGAATACATGATCCTTGACTATATCACCCCGAATGGTAATTATGACGGTATGTTTTCTTCCGGCGGACTTCGTATTTATCACGTCGATGCCACCCTTGCAAACGACGAATACTGTGCCCCCTATCTGACCGCTGATAACTACAGTCCTGTCTACGATTCCACCAATAACGGCAGACGGATCTTAAGACTGGTCAATAACGGAAATGGCTTTTACCGGGACGGTGACGTGATCGGAGGCACTGCCACAGGCTTTGGCTGGTATGACAACAACGGACAGTTGACCATTGATACTGGGTATACGATCACGGTCGACTCCGTATCTGAGGGTCAGAAAAACTGTACCATAACGATTTTGACAAACAAATAAGTATATTTTCCCTCAACTCCTGACCAAGAGCCTCAAATTTCCACCAACTCCAGACAAGGAGAGCCGCAAATTTTCTCCAACTCCCAGCAAAAAGCCCGTCCCCCATGTCAGCTTCCTCACAGAATCCCAACATGAAAGACGGGCTTTCTATCTTACAGGTTGTCCACCTATATTATTTGTTGCCTAACTCAGCTTTTAATGCTGCTGTTAAAGCAGGAACGATCTTATTCAGATCACCAACCAGACCGTAATCAGCTACGTCGAAGATTGGAGCATCTTCATCTTTATTGATTGCGATGATCAGGTCAGAATCTTCCATACCAGCTACATGCTGGATTGCTCCGGAAATACCGATTGCAAAATAGATCTGAGGACGAACCGTTTTACCTGTCTGACCTACCTGTAAATCAACCGGTAACCAGCCATTCTCTACTACTGCACGGGAACAGCTTACAGTACCACCAAGTACCTCTGCAAGATCTTCAAGAAGTTTGAAGTTCTCTTTAGAACCAACTCCACGACCACCAGAAACAAGGATCTTTGCTTCCATAATGTTTGCTGTGCTCTTAACAGCTTTTACAATGTTTAAGATCTCAACATATCTGTTGTTTGGTGTAAATCCCGGGTTGTACTCTACAACGTTTGCTTTTGCACCGCTGATTGGAGCGATCTTCTGCATAACACCTGGACGTACAGTTGCCATTTGAGGACGGTTGTCCGGGCAGGCGATAGTTGCGATTGTGTTACCACCGAATGCAGGACGTGTCATTAATAACTGATTGTGTTTCTGCTCTGATTCTTTACCAGGTGCAGCAACCAGTGGGAAATCACCGATCTCAAGAGATGTACAGTCTGCTGTCAGACCTGTTTTTACTCTTGCAGAAACAGTAGGTCCTAAGTCACGGCCGATAGCAGTTGCACCAACTAACATGATTTCTGGTTTGTACTCGTTGATTACAGATGCTAATGCATGTGCATACGGCTCTGTTCTGTAGTCTTTTAATTCTGGATCATCTACTACGATAACTCTGTCAGCGCCATACTCAGCTAACTGATCTGCTAATCCTTTTACACCAGAACCAATTAATACAGCAGTTACGTCTGTACCTAAATCTTTTGCTAAGTCTTTGCCTTTTCCAAGTAACTCAAATGCAACGCCATCTAATACGTTATCTACCTGCTGTGCAAAGACAAATACTCCTTTATATTCTTCTAATGCCATGTTATTCACCACTTTTCCTTTTTTTATTAGATAATGTGTTTCTCTTTGAATTTGCCGATCAAATATGCTACAGATTCTGCCGGATCAAGGTTTACTTTCTCACCAGCACCCTTTGCAACTTTATCAGATGCTTTCGCAATCTTAGTAGGAGATCCCTTTAAACCAAGATCAGAATCGTCAACATCCTTTAAGTCTGCTCTGCCCCAAACAGTTACTTCTTTGTCAAATGCATCGAAGATTCCGCCTGGTGTCATGTAACGCGGCTCGTTTAACTCAGAAAGAGCAGTTACCAGACAAGGCATTTTTGCTTTTAACTCATGATATCTGTCTTCGTACTGACGTTTTACAACAACAGAGTCACCCTCTACTTTGATGTCTGCTGCGTAGGAGATAACCGGAAGTCCAAGATGCTCTGCAATCTGAGGACCAACCTGTGCTGTATCACCATCGATAGCCTGACGTCCTGTGATGATCAGATCATAGTCTAAGTTACGAAGTGCACCAGCGATTGTGGTAGATGTTGCCCATGTATCAGCTCCACCTAATACGCGGTCTGTTACAAGAACTGCTTCATCAGCGCCCATTGCTAAAGCTTCACGAAGAACTGCATCAGCTTTTGGAAGTCCCATAGTAAGAACTGTAACTTTTGCTCCTGTCTCATCTTTGATTCTAAGTGCTGCTTCAAGACCAGCTTTATCATCTGGGTTCATGATAGCAAGCATTGCTGCTCTGTCAAGCGTTCCATCCGGGTTGAACTTAACGCCGCCCTTTGTATCAGGAACCTGTTTAATACATACTACGATATTCATGTATTTTCCACTCCTTATGTTTTATTCTATTCTCAACTATTTTAACAGTGCACCAGAGATTACCATACGCTGTACTTCGCTTGTACCCTCATAGATCTCAGTGATCTTAGCATCACGCATCATACGCTCTACGTCGTACTCTCTGATATATCCGTATCCACCAAATAACTGAACAACCTCAGTTGTAACAGCCATTGCAGTCTCTGCTGCGAATAATTTAGCTTTTGCAGCTTCTACAGAATATACTTTCTGAGTAGCTTTTGCCATTGCTGCTTTGTAAACTAAAAGCTGTGCAGCTTCGATTCTTGCAGCCATATCAGCAAGTTTGAACTGTGTATTCTGCTGCTGTGCGATAGAACGACCGAACTGTTTTCTCTCTTTTGTATAAGCGATAGCTCTATCTAATGCTCCCTCAGCGATACCAAGTGCCTGAGCAGCAATACCGATACGTCCACCATCAAGTGTATGCATTGCGATCGGGAAACCTTTTCCTTCCGGTCCTAACAGATTCTCTTTCGGGATTCTGCAGTCTTCGAAAATCAACTCATAAGTAGATGATCCACGGATACCCATCTTCTTCTCTTTTGTTCCGAATGAGAAACCTGGAGCTCCCTTATCAACGATGAATGCAGAGAAGTTTTTCTTCTTTCTGCCTCTCTTATCCTCTGTGATGCTTGTGATTGCGATTACGATATAAACGTCTGCAACTTTACCGTTGGTAATGAAGCATTTTGATCCGTTTAATACCCACTCGTCACCATCTAAAACAGCTTTTGTCTGTGCACCCTGTGCATCAGTACCAGCACCCGGCTCAGTTAATGCAAATGCACCTAACTTCTCACCTGTTGCAAGCGGTTTTACATATTTCTGTTTCTGTTCTTCTGTACCGTATGTCATAATTGGATCGATGCAGAGAGATGTATGTGCAGATACAACAACACCTGTGGTTGCGCAAACTTTAGATAACTCTTCTACGCACATAACGTATGTAAGAGGATCACAACCCTGTCCGCCGTATTCCTTCGGAACCGGGATTCCCATGAATCCGTATTTCTGCATTTTCTTAACCGTTTCAGCCGGGAAAGCTTCTGTCTCATCTGTTTCCTGTGCAAGCGGTTTTACTTCTGTTTCAGCAAATTCCTTGAATAAGGAACGCGCCATTTCATGTTTCTTGTCTAAAGTGAAATCCATGATCTAATTTTCCTCCATAAATTTTTATTTTACTGAGCATCGACCGGAGTCTTTGTACGATCAGCATTGTATACATAGAATCCCTTGCCGCTCTTTGCTCCAAGGTTACCACCACGAACCATCTTGCGGATCAGTGGGCATGCACGATATTTGCTGTCGCCTGTCTCTTTGTAAAGCACATCCATGATAGCAAGGCAGATATCAAGACCGATGAAATCGCCTAACTCTAACGGTCCCATTGGGTGATTAGCGCCAAGTTTCATAGCTGCATCGATACCAGCGATATCGGAAACACCTTCCATTTTAATGAATGCTGCTTCGTTGATCATCGGGATTAAGATACGGTTTACAACGAAACCAGCTGCCTCGTTAACCTGTACCGGAGTTTTTCCGATTTCTTCAGAGATTTTCTTAATAGCTGCAACAGTCTCATCCGGAGTATTCACACCAGCGATAACCTCGATTAATTTCATACGGTCTGCCGGGTTGAAGAAATGCATACCAACCATTGGACGGTTTAATCCGTTTCCGATCTCTGTGATGGAAAGACTGGATGTGTTGGAAGCAAAGATACATTCCGGTTTTGCGATCTCGTCTAACTCTTTGAAAGTAGTTTTCTTTACTTCCATGTTCTCGAAAGCTGCCTCTACGATCAGATCACAGTCTTTGCAAAGGTTTTCTTTTAAACCTGGAGTAATTTTTGCAAGGATGCCGTCAACAGCTTCCTGTGTCATTTTTCCTTTTTCTACTAATCTTGCATAACCTTTTTTGATTTTCTCTTTTCCGCCTTCAGCCCATTCCTGCTTGATATCGCAAAGAGCTACTTCATATCCTTCTACCTGAGCAAATGCTTTTGCAATGCCCTGTCCCATGGTTCCTGCACCAATAACGCCAACCTTCATTTCGGTTACCTCCTAAAAATAATTATGTTAACTATATGTTTGAAAAATGCAATCCCCGGGAAGTTATTCCCCGGGAATTACTATAAAAAACTATTATCTCTCAACGATTGTGGAGCATCCCATACCACCGCCGATGCAAAGTGTAGCAAGACCTCTCTTAGCGTCTCTCTTCTGCATCTCATGCAGTAATGTAACAAGGATACGGCATCCAGAAGCACCTACCGGATGTCCTAATGCAATTGCGCCACCGTTTACGTTTACCTTTGACATATCGAATTTCAGATCTCTTGCTACTGCAATAGACTGAGCTGCGAATGCTTCGTTTGCTTCGATTAAATCCATATCATCGATGGATAAACCAGTTTTTGCTAATACTTTTCTTGTAGAAGCAACCGGGCCAACACCCATGATCTCTGGCTCAACTCCGCCAAGAGCACCTGCTACCCATGTAGCCATTGGTGTAACACCAAGCTCTTTTGCTTTCTCTTCGCTCATAACAACGATTGCTGCTGCACCATCGTTAATACCGGAAGCGTTACCTGCGGTAACAAGTCCACCCTCTTTACCGGAGCAGCATTTTAATTTTGCTAAAGACTCAGCAGTTGTGCCAGCACGTGGTCCCTCATCTTTAACGAAATCAACGATCTCTTTTTTCACTTTTACAGGAACCGGAACGATCTCATCATCAAATTTACCTTCAGCGATTGCTTTCTCGCATTTCTGCTGGCTGTTTGCTGAGAACTCGTCAAGTTCTTCTCTTGTAATGCCATATTTATCACATACGTTCTCTGCAGTGATCATCATATGATAGTGGTTGAATGCATCTGTTAATGCATCATTTACCATTGTATCGATGATAGTTGCATTGTTCATACGATATCCAAAACGAGCTTTTGTCATAGCATATGGTGCCATAGACATGTTTTCCATACCACCTGCAACAACGATATCAGCTTCACCTGCCATGATCATGGTAGCTGCATCATTGACACATTTTAAACCAGAACCACATACAACGTTGATAGTGATTGCCGGAACTTCGATTGGCAGTCCTGCTTTGATTGCTGCCTGACGTGCAACGTTCTGACCCTGAGCTGCCTGGATTACACAACCCATTTTTACCTCGTCAACCATCTCTGGTTTCACGTTTGCTCTTCTTAAAGCCTCTTTGATAACGATTGCACCTAAGTCTGCTGCTGGAGTATTGCTTAATGCTCCACCCATTTTACCGATTGCGGTACGGCAAGCACCTGCTAAAACTACTTTCTTTGCCATTTTGAATTCTCCTTTCAATTTAACACAAAGCTCTGCATTCGCAGAGAATTTGTTTCTTTCTCTTTAAAGTTGCCGAAAAATGCTGTTAATTTTTTAACAATCTTTTTTAAAAAAATAAATTCAAACTTTCGATTGAAATTTATCTTTTTTCTCTTTCATTTTAAAAAGCTTATTACTATGTAATCAGCCATTTTTCTGCATTTCTTGTACTTTTATATGCTAACATATTTCACAATTAATTGCAATAGCTTTCTTTATTTTTCATCTTTGTAAACAATTTTTTACATCTTTTTTGCTCCATTTTTCTGGGTTTTTTGTTAAATTTTTATCATTTTATCATTTTGTTTAATAAAACACATGATTACCTATAACTGTTCCTTCTATAATGCCGTTATTCACACGAAAATACAGACAATTTGTTGTGCTCGTTCCACCCAGCACCGCCTGTGCCGCACTCATACAATCGGAAGCGACTCCCTGCTCCAGACGGTATGCAAGACGGCCGCTGGCAACCGGAGAGAACTGCCCTCCCTGATAAATCACACCGGAAACTGTATTCGGAAAATAGGAACTTCTGACACGGTTCATGATCACGCTGCCCACCGCAAGTTTTCCATCATATGGCTCGCCCCATGCCTCGCACTGGATGATGGCAGCTAACAGATACGCATCACTCTGTGCCGGTGCGTATGTCACATTCGACCTGTTTTCCTGTTCCTGCTTTTTGATGGCTGCAAGGCGCGCAGCATCCTCTTTTGCCTTCTGTATCTCAAGCTGCTTTTCGTATTCGATCATTTTCTCGATCTTTGCATCGATCGACTCCACATCGGACTGTGCATCTTCAATTTTCTCGCCGGATTCCTGTATCTTATTCTGCGTATCCTCGATCAGGCTGTTGACTTTTTCCTGCTCTTTCTGTTTTTCCTGCTGTAATACAGTCAGTTCTTCCTTCTGCTTCTCGAGTTCCTTTTTCTGTTCTTTGATCTGCTCCGTGAGCTCCTGATATGCCGTAAGCATATTTCTGTCGTACTGATTGATTGCACTTGTATATTCCGCCTGATTTAAAAATTCTGCGATGGAGGACGCATGAATAATCATGTCCCATACAGACTGATTGCCATTTTCATAAATATACTGAATGCGCACTTTCATATCTTCATACTGCTCTGCAGATCGTTCCTCGGAACGTTTCAGATCTTCCGCCGCCGTATTGATCTCGTCCTCTTTCTGTGCTGCCTGCTGCTCTAACTGGTTCATATCGGAAGTGATCGTATTCAACTGTCCGTTCAGTCCGCTAAGGTCGCTCTCCAACCCCTGTTTTTCATTCGTCAGGCTGTCCACCTGATCTTTCGCATCCTCTTTCTGTTTCTTAAGGTCTGTAATCTGGTCTTTTGCCTTATCAATATCTTTCTGTGTCGTTCCTGCATGGACAGTTGCCGTAACAAGAATGCAGCCGATCAGTATTCCTCCCAGGATTCTTTTCAAAAAATTGTGTCTCATGCTGTTCCTTTCGTCTACTGTCGTGTTTTCGTTCATTGTATTTCTTCTATTAATATGGTATTATAACATGTAAGGTATCATATGAATATTGTTTTTTTCATATACCATTATTTGGGGAATATCCAGACAACCCGCGTGTGGATATGGTATAGGGAGAATCTGACAATCATCACAGGGGAGGATTTACATATGCAATTTGTAAAAACAGCTGATTTAAAGCCCGGCATGAGACTGGCAAAACCAATCTATAATAAAATGGGAGTTCTTCTTTATGAAAGAGACACTCTTTTAACCATTCAGGGTATCAACAGTATTGAAAACTTTGGTCTGATCGGTATTTTTATTCTTGAACCGGCAGAGCCGGTACCACCGCTCTCCAGAGAGGATCTTGAATTTGAGCAATTCCAGACTATATATGTTTTTAAATTAAAAGAAAACATGGATCGTCTTCAGTCCAATCAGGCTCCTGCTTCACTGAATGATCTCGTCAAAGATATCCAGACACATTACGGCAGTCTTGATCACAAATTGAATTTTGCACAAAATCTGCGAAGTTCTGCTGATTTCGTTTACAAACATTCCATCAGCGTCGGAATTCTCTGTGCGATGATCACAAATCAGATGCATCTGCCTGCTGCAGAACAGACAGCACTCATCACGGCAGCGCTTCTCTACGATTTTGGTTATCTGTATGTACCGCAGACAGTTTTAGACAAAGGTGATGATCTTACAACCGCTGACAAAGATTTTATCCAGCTCAACTTAGAGCGCGGTTACGAGACGCTTCGTCCAGATCGTGGCGATTATAAATTTCCGGTACATACGCTTGATATCATCCAGCAGATAATTTTTAAAAACAGCCGCACTTTAAAAGTCAAGGAGCCGGCGGATAATATCCGTCTTCTCGTCGATATTTTAACAGTCGCAGACGAATTTGACCATCTGACCGCAATGAACATCAACAAGCCTCCAATCTCAGAGATTGCTGCCATGGGGCGTCTGAAGAAAGATAAAGCCACCTACAATCCGCTCGTACTTTCCGCTTTAGCAGAATGTATCCATATTCTTCCGACCGGAGCATGCGTGGATCTTTCCGATGGTGAAAAAGCCCTTGTACTTGCAGAAAATCCGGCTGATTTTCTACATCCGATGGTACTGAAATTCTCTACAAACATGATATACGACCTGAGCGACCCGGCGATCAGCAAATCGTTAAAGATCACAGATATCATGAAAACCATGGACAACCGTATTGCATTGGATAAAGATTCCGTAAAACATTTTGTTTCCGATGCCTATATCAAAGAAACGGCAGACCGCTTCCGCAAGATCAAACTTCAGATTGCACAGCATAATCAAAGTAAGCTGGAACAGAAAGCGGCAAGTGCCTTAATGAACAGTGCGTCTATCATCCCACAGGATGCTTCGGGCACAGAAAAACCACTGACACAAAAGAAACCACGAAAGAAAATGAAACTCCGTTAATGATCCCATTCATCATCATGAAAAACTTCTACACAATGCGGCAGATATTTTGACGAAAGAATAGAAGGCACGCTCCGCAAACATTCTATTATCATAAATAAAAAAGTCACGCTCTGCGAACATTCTATTGTCCGCAAAACGTGACTTTTTATTACAGATATTTTTTCAGTGTCTTTCGGACCGCTCCAGGTCCCTCTAACATTTCTTTCAACATTCGCGTAACTTTTTCTGAAATTCCCGCCTCATAAAGATCACACCCAAATAAAGTCGTATTAGATAAAATATCGGAAAGTTTTCCATCCACACTATCCGGCTCTGACAAGCGAACATCTTTCAGCTTCTCCTGCATTATTGTTAACATCGGATCACTGCTCGGTGTAAATTCTTTTCCCTCATCATCCACTGCAACAAGATAGCGCAGCCATCCGGCGATTGCAAGTGGGATCCCTGTCAGGTCATTTAAATCTTTTCCTGTTTTACAATAACTTTTGATTGTCTCGCCAAAACGGATTGCAAGTTTCTGGCTCGTATCCGTCGCAATTCTCTGCGGTGTATCCGGAATAAACGGGTTTGGGAGACGTTTCGTCAACACTTCATCCAAAAATTTTTCCGGGCTTAAGATCTTAGGATCTGTGACTACCGGCATGCCTTCTTTTTTTCCGATCAGTTCAACTAACTTTTTTAATTCTGTATCGTTCATCTCCGCAGCAATACTCTCATAGCCAAGCATACAACCATATATGGCAAGTGCTGTGTGAAGCGGATTTAAACAGGTTGTCACTTTCATGCGCTCAGTATCATTGACGGTATCACGGTCTGTCATATAAACGCCGGCTTTTTCCAGTGCAGGCCTGCCGTTGGGGAAACGGTCTTCCACAACCAGATACTGTGGTTCCTCCGCATTGACAAACGGTGCGATATAGGTATTTTTTCCGGTAATGACCGGTGTCATATCTCCAATTTCAAGTTCCTTTAGGGCGTTTTCCACTACTTTCGCCGGACGTGGTGTAATCTTATCGATCATCGTCCATGGAAATGACACTTTCTCTTCATCATTTACCCAGTCTGCAAATTCTTTTGTCACAAAACCGCGTTTCTCCCATTCTTCCACAACGGTTCGAACACTGTTTTTTAATTTTTCCCCATTGTGGGAACAATTATCCATACTGACAACTGCAACCGGTGTTCCACCAGCAAGATAACGTTCCAGTAAAAGTGCTGTCACTTTGCTCATTGCGTGTGAACACTTTCGTGGTCCATTCTCAAAATCCTGCTGCACGATAGGCAGATATGCACCATCCATATTTTTTAAGGAATATCCCTTTTCTGTAATCGTAAAAGATACCATCTGTAAGGACGGATTGTGGAACACCGATTTTAACTGCTCCATGTCCTCCGGAAATTCCGTATCGGCGCGAATCCCTGCTCCGATCGAAGCGATCACTTCTTTTTTCATATTTCCATCCGGCAGAAGGCTGATCATCAGTGTCATATTATCATGTGGGCGATAGATCTGATCTATGATATCGTAATCAAATGTATCTGCTGCAATGATTCCACTCTTTTCCAGTCCCTGGTTCAATAATGACTGCTGCAATGCCGCAATAAACCCGCGAAAAATATTTCCTGCACCAAAATGAACCCACACCGGATGCTTTTTCGTCTCCTCCATCATTGACTGTATGTCAAATTCCGGAAGCCTGACATTTCTTTTTTGCCATGCACTTTTCTCTTTAATTCCTTCTAAATTCAGCTGAAGCATCCCATTCTCCCTTCTCCTGCAATTATTTTTTCAGATCTGCATACAACTTTGATGTATAATTTTTAGATATAACTTTCGTCTGGCATTTCTTGTCTGCAATGTCCACTTACCATCAATGCCTGCCGATCTTATATGAAATTTCTGATTTTCAATATAATCCCGACACCCTTAGTGATTTTTGGCTCCCTTGTCAATAGCTTCCCACAGACCATTTAGGTATGCTGCTCCAAGTGCGCGGTCGTACAATCCATATCCCGGTCTTCCAGTTTCGTCCCAGATCATTCTTCCGTGATCCGGTCTGATATAGGTATCCGGACAGGTCTCATAAACTGCTTTTACAATCTTATACATATCAAGACTTCCATCCGAAGAAAGATGGCTGCTCTCACGGAATTTATGATAACCAAGATGTTTGATATTGCGGATATGCATGCAGCCGATGCGGTTCATCTTTCCAAAATGACGGATAATCTCCGGAATATCATTCGCAGGCTCGGATCCAAGGGAACCGGTACATAAACATACGGTATTTGCCGGTGAATCATGCAGTTTTATGATACGGTCATAATCCTCCTGACTGTGTGCAATACGTGGCAGTCCAAAGATATCCCATGCAGGGTCATCCGGATGACATGCCATCACAACACCACATTCTTCGCAGACCGGAATAATAGCATCCAGAAAATATTTAAAGTTTTCACGCAGCATATCTCCTGTCATTCCTTCGTAATGTTTCAAAGTAGTCTCTAATTCAGCCAGACGTTCAGGCTCCCAGCCCGGCAGGGAAAAACCATTGCAGTCAGCGGCCGTCTTTTTTACGATCTCAACCGGTCCCATCGTACCGAGATCTTTTTCATCAAAATATAAACTGTTAGAACCGTCCTCTGGGATTACACGTGCAAGATCTGTGCGGAGCCAGTCAAATACCGGCATAAAATTATAAACAATTACCTTTACACCATATTCTGCAAGATTTCGAATTGTCGTCTTATAATTTTCAATGTATGTATCTCTTGCCGGCAGTCCGATCTTGATATCCTCATGTACGTTGACACTCTCAATCACTTCACACTCCAACCCTGCCTGATGAATGCCATCAATATAGTCTTTGATCTCCTCTTTCGTCCAGACCTCTCCTGCCGCCTTGTAATCCAGAAAACCCATCACCCCGGTCATTCCCGGAATCTGTCTGATCTGGCTTAATTTTACGGAGTCACTGTTTTCTCCAAACCAGCGAAATGTCATCTTCATATTAATCCTCATTTCTGAGCAGCTTGTTGCGAAGAGACGACGAGAATCCCAAATTCTCGTAGGCATGTTTTTTATGCCTTGTCATAAAAGCTATTTGTTTTTGCTCAGAAACAAATAGCCGTGCGAAAAATAAGCTATCGAGCTTATTTTTCACACTAACTCTCCCTTTTCCCCATAGCTGTCCTGTATCATCTGTTTTTCTTTTTCTGAATCATATCATATTCTTCTTTGCTTGTCTACTAGTATACTAGTTATTGTAAAACTTTTCTGCATATCGCAAATTATTCCGGTAACCACATCTATATAAAATGTATTGACCAAATAATCTTTTCCGGATTTTCCATCACATACATTTTATTTTTCAAAATATTCCGGGTAAACCTCACGGATAGCATCTTCCTCCAGGCGAAAACGCTGCAAATGATGGGTAAGAATCTCTGATGCCTGCTTTGCATCCTGTGCCTCAATCGCCTCTAATATTTTTTTATGATCGTCCACAATCTTTAAATCTTTGACAGCACCAATGCTTAAATCGCGCACCCTGTCAAAATGGACACAGATTCCATCCATCATGGCATATGCCTGCATTTTCCCGGCTATCTGAAACATTTTTTTATGAAATGCATTATCAAGTTCTAACAGACGTATATGATCTGGATCCTGTAAATAAAATTCCTGAAGCATTATGTTTTCGCGCAATTCCTTTAAATCATTCTCCGACCGCATGCTGCATACCAGCTCCACAACTGCTTTTTCAAGTGCCATACGCACAAAATCTGCTTCCTCCACCATCGCATAATCGATGTATGCGACACGGCTGCCGCGCTGTGGCAATACTTCAATGATACCCGTCTTGGCAAGCTCGATAAACGCCTCGCGCACCGGAGTTCTTGACAATCCCAGCTGATCTGCAATTTCTTTTTCGCTCAGCATTGCGCCCGGCTTTAATTCCCTGTATACAATATTGTAACGCATCATTCTGTATGCATAATCTCTTCCGGTCTCCCCCGGATTTCGTTCCTGTATGATCATAATTTCCGTAAGAATCTCCGTTTTGGCAGTCTCATTCTCTATAAAACCAGTATAATTTCACGATAAGGGGATGTCAATTATTGTCGGGAGTAAATAGTGCAAATAGTGCATTTAAGTTTTTTGATTATTTCCCACCTATATAAAAAAGACAGCACACCCCCTTGCGAGATTTGTGCTGTCTTTTCTATATTATAAATTCAAAGAATTATAGATTCTTTACGGTCGCAATATCCACCGGTGTCAGATCATCCGTCGCGGTCTCTAAGCTGCGTGCTAATGCATTTGCCGTATCCATTGCCGTGATACAGTAAACACCTGTCTCGATTGCATTTCTACGGATCAGGAATCCGTCTCTGGTCTTGTCACCATTTCCCTGTGTTGGTGTATCAATAACAAGGTCGATCTTGTGTCCTAAGATCAAGTCCATAACGTTCGGTGACTCCTGGGATATCTTGTTAACACGAAGTGCATTGACACCGTGCTCCTGTAAATATTTTGCAGTGCTTCTGGTTGCATAGATCTTATAGCCAAGTGCCTCAAAACGTTTTGCAACGCCGACTGCCTCCGGCTTATCTGCATCTTTTACAGTCATGATCATCTGCTTATATTTCGGCAAGGTCACTCCTGCACCAAGGAATGCTTTATAAAGAGCCTCGTTGAAAGTCTTTGCAATACCAAGGCACTCACCGGTTGATTTCATCTCCGGTCCTAAGGAGATTTCAGCGCCACGCAGTTTCTCGAAAGAGAATACCGGCATCTTGATTGCAATGTAATCTGCGGTCGGTGCAAGTCCCGGCTCATAGCCAAGTCCGCGGATGGTATCGCCGATGATTACTTTGGTTGCAAGATCAACGATCGGAATACCGGTTACTTTACTGATGTATGGCACGGTTCTTGAAGAACGCGGGTTTACTTCGATGACATATACCTGCTCGTCCATGGCAATAAACTGAATATTGATCAGTCCGATTACATGCAGTGCCTGTGCAAGTCGTTTGGTATACTCAACGATCGTCTCTTTTACATGATCGCTGATCGTCGGTGCCGGGTAAACAGAAATACTGTCTCCGGAATGGACGCCGGTACGCTCAATATGCTCCATGATACCAGGAATCAGGATATCCGTTCCGTCGCATACCGCGTCGACCTCAATCTCTTTTCCCTGTAAATATTTATCTACGAGGATCGGGTGATCCTGTGCAATACGGTTGATGATGCCGATAAATTCTTCGATCTCATCATCGTTAAATGCGATTTTCATACCCTGTCCACCAAGTACATAGGAAGGTCTTACCAGTACCGGATAGCCGAGACGGTTTGCAACTTCTTTTGCTTCCTCAGCAGTAAATACAGTTCCACCTGCAGCTCTCGGAATCTGTGTTTTTTCCAGGATCTCATCGAAAAGCTCACGATCCTCTGCAGCGTCGACATCCTCTGCCTTTGTTCCGAGGATCTTAACGCCCATCTTCATCAGGCTCTCCGTTAATTTGATTGCAGTCTGTCCACCAAACTGTACAACAGCTCCGTCCGGTTTTTCAAGTTTTACGATACTCTCTACATCTTCCGGTGTCAGAGGCTCAAAGTAAAGTTTATCTGCGATATCAAAGTCAGTAGAAACTGTCTCCGGGTTATTGTTGATAATGACAGTCTCCCATCCCTCTTTCGCAAATGCCCAGGTACAGTGTACGGAACAGTAGTCAAACTCGATACCCTGTCCGATACGGATTGGGCCGGAACCAAGTACCAGTACTTTTTTCTTCGGATTTGTCTCAATGGCTTCGTTCTCACTTCCGAATACGGAATAGTAGTACGGCGTGGATGCCTCAAACTCTGCGGCACAGGTATCTACCATCTTGAATGCTGCAACGATACCATTCTCGTAACGCATATCGTGGATCTCTTTTTCGGTCGTTCCGGTCAGTTTTGCAATGACGCTGTCCGGAAACTCGATGCGTTTTGCTTCTTTTAACAACTCTACGGTTAAAGGCTCATTCTTTAACTTGTTTTCCATCTCAACTAAAATGGCAAGCTTATCGATAAACCAACGGTCGATCTTAGTAATCTCATGGATTTCATCATAACTTATGCCTCTGCGCAGTGCCTCTGCAATTACCCAGATACGGCGGTCATCTACCACATGAAGCTGATCCTTTAATTCTTTATCAGAAAGACCGGTAAAATCATAGGACATTAAACTGTCCACATGCTGCTCTAAGGAACGGATTGCTTTCATCAATGCGCCCTCGAAGTTATTACAGATACTCATAACCTCTCCGGTCGCCTTCATCTGTGTGGTCAGTGTTCTCTTTGCTGTGATGAATTTATCAAATGGCAGTCTCGGGATCTTAACAACGCAGTAGTCAAGCATCGGCTCAAAACTTGCATAAGTTTTTCCGGTGATTGCATTTTTGATTTCGTCTAAGGTGTAGCCCAATGCGATCTTTGCAGCAACTTTTGCGATCGGATATCCGGTTGCCTTGGATGCAAGTGCTGAAGAACGGGATACACGCGGGTTAACCTCGATGACACAGTACTCGAAGCTGTCCGGATTTAATGCGTACTGTACGTTACATCCTCCGGTGATATTTAACTCAGAAATAATGTTTAATGCAGATGTACGGAGCATCTGATACTCTTTATCGCCGAGTGTCTGGGAAGGTGCAACAACGATGGAGTCACCGGTATGCACGCCGACCGGATCAATATTTTCCATGTTACATACCGTGATACAGTTACCGTTCGCATCACGCATTACCTCGTACTCGATCTCTTTCCATCCTGCGATGCAGCGCTCTACTAATACTTCTCCGACACGGGAAAGACGCAGACCGTTTGTTAAAATCTCAACTAATTCATTCTCGTCATGTGCGATACCACCGCCGCTTCCTCCAAGAGTATATGCCGGACGAAGCACAACCGGATAACCGATGGTGTTGGTGAACTTGATACCGTCCTGTACGTTGTGTACGACCTGGGATGCAGCACAAGGTTCACCGATCTTTTCCATGGTATCTTTGAATGCCTGACGGTCCTCTGCCTTGAAAATCGTCTCTGCCGTTGTACCGATCAGTCTGACATTGTATTTTTCAAGGATGCCTTTTTCCTCTAACTCCATACCAAGGTTCAAACCAGCCTGTCCACCTAACGTCGGCAGTACACTGTCCGGTTTTTCTTTTGCGATGATTTTCTCTAATACCGATACCGTAAGCGGCTCAATATAAACCTGATCTGCAATATCTTTATCTGTCATGATCGTCGCCGGGTTTGAGTTTACCAGTACAACCTCAACGCCTTCTTCTTTCAATGAACGGCAGGCCTGTGTACCTGCATAGTCAAACTCTGCAGCCTGTCCAATTACGATTGGGCCTGAACCAATTACTAAAACTTTTTTTATGTCATGATTTCTTGGCATTAATTCTTCCTCCTAAAATTTGTTAGACAATAACGTAAGAATTTTTCTTTTACATCATCGAAATAAAGCGGTCAAACAGGTATGCAGAATCCTGCGGTCCCGGACATGCTTCCGGATGGAACTGTACGGTAAAAATGTTTTTACCAACATAGGAAAGTCCCTCATTGGTTCCATCGTTTACATTCACAAATGCCGGTTTTGCGATCTTTGGATCAAGAGTATCCGTGTCAACCACATAACCGTGATTCTGGGAGGAAATATATACTCTGCCTGTTTCTAAATCTTTCACCGGATGATTTCCACCGCGGTGTCCGTATTTCATCTTATGTGTGTCAGCTCCGGTTGCAAGTGCCATCAGCTGGTGTCCTAAGCAGATTGCAAAGATCGGCGTATCAGAATCATATAATTTTTTGATCTCAGCAATAATCTCTTTACACTCCTTTGGATCTCCAGGTCCGTTGCTAAGCATGATTCCATCCGGATTGGATGCAAGAATCTCTTCTGCTGTCGTATGTGCCGGATAGATCGTCACTTCACAGCCTCGTTTATTTAAAGACTGGGCAATATTATTTTTTGCGCCAAGGTCAAGCAACGCAACGCGCTTGCCGTTTCCTTTTAATACTCGTTTTTCACTGCAGGTAACTTTGTCCACAACATTACCTGTCGTGTATGCTTTTAATCTGGGAATAATTTCTTCTATATTATAATTATCATTCGTGGTAATCATACCATTCATGGTTCCCTTCTCACGAAGGATCTTTGTCAGTGCACGGGTGTCAATTCCCGCAATACCCGGAATATCATATTTTGAGAGGAAATCCTGAATCGTTCCCTCCTCACGGAAGTTACTCGGCATTCTTGATAACTCCCTTACAATATATCCGTCCGGCCACGGTCTGCCTGACTCCATATCCGGTGTAATTCCGTAATTTCCAATCAATGGATAAGTCATAACAA
>ULXP01070947.1_pt1 | contig 22449 bp, 21 predicted proteins | sample 1961351 | NCBI WGS metagenome assembly ULXP01 (sample SAMEA4835840, study PRJEB28245) | human gut metagenome | biome: gut microbiome; material: fecal sample | place: Denmark | collected 2008 | reverse complement strand
GCTCCGACGATTGGTCCGACCTCGCTCATAATGATCTTATTTGGATGATACTTCTCCTCTACCTTTGCCCGGACATACTCCGCATCCTCCGGACAATCCGCGTGACAGATCAGTACTACATCCTGCTTGTCTGCATAGCTCCCTGTACAGATATCCATCTCTGCAAGCAGCTGGTTTAACGCTTTCTTACGTCCACGCACTTTACTCTCAGCTGCAAGTCTTCCCTCTGTATCCACATGCAGAACCGGTTTCAACTGGATCATACCACCGATGACTGCTGCCGTCTTGGAGATTCGTCCACCTCTCTGCAGATAGGTGAGATCATCCACCGTGAATTTGTGCACGATACGGTGCTTTAACTCTTCGAGTGCCTGCATGTTCTCTGTGACAGACATGCCCTTTTTCTTGTTCTCAATCGCATGGTAGATCAACAGACCGTGTCCACCACTCGCACAGATGGAATCGAAGACACAGATCTCTGCATCCGGATATTTCTCCTGCATCTCTTCCTTGCATACAAACGCGTTGTTGATCGTACTGCTGATACCTGAGGAAAGACAGGTAAATAATACGTCTTTTCCTGCGGACAGTGCCTTCTCAAACTCCTCTTCGATATCGTTGATGTTCGGCGCTGCTGTCTTTGTTCCCTGTCCCGCACGCATGCGGTCATAGAACTCTTTCTTTGTCAGTGTTTTTTCTCTTCCATCAAATACTTCATCGCCGATTTCAAAGCTGATTGGAATAATCACGACGCCCTGTTCCTCGGCATAGCCGACTGGTAAATCGTTCGATGAATCAGTGATAATAACGTAATCTCTTCCCATACTCTCTCCCATCTTATGTATTAATATCGTGATATACAAGTCGTACATAATTACGAATTCCACACAGACACGCTCTCGCTCGGTTCATCACGCAGTGGTACTAAATTCACGGCAAACAAGTTTGCCATTCATTAAGTACCAGCGTGCTTCAACGGTCTGTGTCAGAATTGTAATTATGTACAACTTGATACACTTTATTATATTAACACATATCGTCTACTTTATTATTTTAACCGGGCACTTCTCTTTACATGTCCCACAGCCGGTACATTTCTCGTAATCAACAACAGCAAGATGATCCTTCACTGTAATTGCGCCCTGTGGACAGTTTCTCTGACATAGACCACATCCGATACAGCCTGCGCTGCAGACCGCCTTTACGTCTTTACCGAATTCCTTCGAATTACACTCGACGATTGCACCGGCATCTTCCGGTACCATCTCGATGATATGTCTCGGACAGGCAAGTACACACTGTCCGCAGGACTTACATTTGTCTTTGTCCACAACTGCCACACCATCTACGATGGAAATTGCATCAAACTGGCAGGCACGCTTACATGAACCATAACCAAGACAACCGAAGCTACAACCCTTTGGTCCGCCGCCTGGTGCATTCGCCGCAATCTGGCAATCCTCTGGTCCGACATAATCGTACGCATCCTTTGCTTTCTCGCAGGTTCCGGCACATTTCACATGTGCTACATGTCTGACACTGTCGATCTCCCCACCGACGATCTCTACAATCTTCTTTGCTACGGCCTCGCCACCGACCGGACAGGCATCCGGCTTCGCTTCGCCTTTTGCGATTGCAGCCGCAAGACCATCACACCCCGGATATCCACAACCTCCACAGTTATTACCCGGCAATGCCTCACGTACTTTAATTTCTTTTTCGTCTACTTTGACTTTAAACTTCTCGCTCGCTACACCCAGAAGGATTCCGGCTAAAATTCCGACAATTCCAATGACCGCAGCCGCGTACAAAATCGATGCTCCCATTTCTTCGCCTCCTCTAAATCAATCCGTTCAATCCAAGGAAAGCGATTGCCATAAGACCGGCTGTGATCAGCACGATTGGCGCTCCTTTGAAGCTTTCCGGTATATCATTTTTATCAATCTTCTCCCGGATGCCTGCCATTACGATAATCGCAATCGCAAATCCGACTGCAGAGAACATACCGTTGATGATAGACTCTCCAATGTTTAAATCATCCTGCACATTTTTGAGTGCGATACCAAGCACTGCACAGTTTGTTGTGATCAGTGGCAGGTACACGCCCAGCGCTTCATACAGCGATGGAATCGTCTTCTTTAAGAACATCTCCACAAACTGTACCAGTGCCGCAATCACTAAGATAAACACAATCGTGTTCAGATAAGAAAGCTTAAGTGGCACAAGCACGAAATGATAAATCACACTTGTCACCGCCGAAGCAATCGTCATAACGAAGATAACCGCACCGCCCATACCGGCTGCTGTGCTTACTTTCTTTGATACTCCTAAAAATGGACAGATACCCATGAACTGGCTCAGGATTACATTGTTCACAAGAGCAGCGGATATCGCTAATAAAATAATGTTCATATCCTACTCCTCCTTTCCCTTGCCTGCACACATGGCATTTGCACAGCTTGCGCAATCTGCCAGTCTGCATGTCTCTGCCTTCTCGCCCGTCTTCTTTGCCTTCTTGATATGACGACGGTTGATAAATGCAATGATAAATGCCAGTACAAGGAATGCGCCCGGTGCCGATACAAAAATACTTGCCGGCTGGAACAGTCCCTGATCGGACAAGATCTGGAAGGCCTTATCACTTGCATGACTTTCAGCGAAATTCTCAACAGCCTTTACAAAGCTGAATCCAAAAATACTGCCAGAGCCAAGGATCTCACGGATGATACCGATGGTAGTCAGTCCAACGGTAAATCCAAGTCCCATACCGATACCATCAAAAATGGATGGGATCACCGGATTCTTTGATGCATAGCTCTCGGCTCTACCTAAGATAATACAGTTTACAACGATCAGTGGAATAAAAATTCCCAGGCTGTCGTTCAGGCTTGGAATATATGCCTGCAATACAAACTGTACGATTGTTACAAACGAAGCAATGATAACGATGTATGCCGGAATACGCACCTTGTCCGGAATCAGTTTCCGGAGCAGGGAGATCATGAAGTTGCTCATCGTCAGGATTACCATCGTTGTAAGTCCCATGCCAAGTCCGTTAATTGCTGAGGATGTAACCGCAAGTGTCGGACACATACCAAGCATCTGGACAAAGGTCGGGTTCTCTGTGATAATACCATTCTTTAAACGTTCTGCTATCTTTCCCATATTAGTTCGCACCTCCTACTGTCAGGAATCGAATTGTACGAAGTGCCGCATTGACTGCATTTGTTACTGCCGATGTGGTAATCGTCGCACCAGACAATGCATCGATCTCACTGTCCTTCGTCGAACCAGTCTTTGTATACTCAAACTTATTGACCTGCTTGCCAATAAACTGTGACTTGAATTCATCGGTATCTGCTTCCATACCAAGACCTGCCGTCTCATTCAATGTCAGGAACGAAATACCTGTAATCTGATACTCGGTGTTGATACCGATTGCCATCTGGATATCTCCGCCATAGCCGGCTGTACTTGTGATAAGTACCACATAGCCAACCAGCGTGTTTTTCTCATCATCACCGCCGACACAGATATCGTCGATGTGTACATTTTCAAATCCATAAGACTCCAGCAATGGATTGATCTGCTTCACTACATCTCCGTCCTCTTCCACGCTTAGAATACGGGTTGCTTCCGGAAGTACCTCCGCATACGCATCGTTCTTTGCCTGCTCCTGTGCCTTCTCGATCGGGTCCTTTGTGACACTGTAGACACCGCCTAATGCAGCGCCCATCACAACGGTGATCACACAAATTGCAACGATTGCAACCACGATGCCCTTGACATCCATCTTGTCTTTCTTCTTTGGTTCTTTGTCATCACCTTCTGAAGCATCTACTGTCTTTGCAGCTTTCTTTGCTTCCTTCTTTGCCTCTTTCGTTGCAAGCTTTGCCTGCTTCTTATCCTTGATCTCGGCACCCTCGCCAAATGCCTTCGGTACGGTTGCACGCTCGATCAGAGGTACTAACAGGTTCATGATGATGATGGAATAAGAAACACCCTCGGTACTGCTTCCGAAGATACGAAGTACAAATGTTAAAAGTCCAAGTCCGATCGCGTAGATTACTTTTCCTGAGGAAGTGATCGGGCTTGTCACATAATCGGTTGCCATGAACCATGCACCAAGCATCAGGCCGCCACCACACAAATGTGCAGCCACATAAACCGGTACATTGTAATCCTTCGTTGCTGCATAGATTGCAACTGCGATTGTAAAAGTTCCAATGTAAATCAAAGGAATCTTTGGGCTGATTACCCTCTTGCAAAGCAGATAGATTGCACCGATCAACAGTGCAACCACGGATGTCTCACCAATGGTACCTGCCGTATATCCAAGGAACATGCTACGCAGGTTTACCATGCCGGTAAGCTTCAGTGTTGCAAGTGGTGTTGCAGTTGCCACACCGTCATATACGAAGTTTGTCATATAACGAGAGAACGACAGCAACAGGAAGCATCTAGCTCCAAGTGCCGGGTTCATAAAGTTCTGTCCAAGTCCACCAAAAAGCTGCTTTACAATGATGATTGCAAATGCAGAACCAGCAATTGCCATCCAGATTGGAAGATTTGGCGGCAGATTCAGAGCGAGCAGCAGTCCGGTTACCACGGCAGAGAAATCTCCAACCGTTACCTTCTTGCCCATACATTTCTGATATAATGCTTCAAACCCAACACAGCTTCCGATACAAACTGCGACCAGCAATGCCGCATACCAGCCAAATATGTACAGACCGAATGCCGTTGCCGGAACTAATGCGATCACAACATCGAACATGATATCCGATGTCGTTGCCTTGCTTCTCACATGCGGGGAAGCAGAGACCTTTAATTTCAAATTTTCCTGTTCCACTTTCTCGCACCTCCTATTTCTTGCGATTCGCCAAGATGGCTTTTCTTGTGCCTGCAATCGTCTGTGTCAGATGGCGCTTCGCCGGACATACATACGAACAACAGCCACACTCACAGCATTCCATACCATTTAACTTCTGGAACTCCTCCAGATCACCCTGTTCTGCCAGTGTCGCAAGCTTGTTCGGCATCACTCTGCCCGGACAAACCTCCACACATCTGCCACAGCGGATACAGTTACTCGGCTCATACTCTGAGACCTCATCCTTCGTCATACATAGAATTGCCGATGAGGACTTCGTAACCGGAATATTCAGATCATAGATGGCTTTTCCCATCATCGGACCACCGGCAATGATCTTCTCCGGATCCTGCAGGAATCCACCTGCTGCCTCGATCAGCTCTGCAAAGCTTGTACCTATCTGTACAAGATAGTTGCATGGTTCTGTAATCGCATCACCGGTCACAGTCACCAGTCTCTGAATCAACGGTTTGCCCTGCCGTACAGCTTCACAGATGGAATACACCGTATCTACATTATGTACGATACAGCCGGCATCTGCCGGAAGCATCTTCGAATTGATATACCGGCCGGTATTCGCATAGATGAGCTGACGTTCTGCTCCCTCCGGATACTTGGTCTTCATGGAATTGACCTTGATGTCCGGATCATTTCCAAGCACTTCCTTCAACTTCTGGATTGCCTTTGGCTTGTTATCCTCGACCGCGATGATTCCCTTTGCTTTCGGGAAGATTGCAAGTGCAAGACGCAAGCCCTCGATCACCTTGTCCGTCTCATCAAGCAGACGACGGTAATCCGATGTCAGATATGGCTCACACTCGGATGCATTCACGATAATGTAATCAATCTCGTCTGCATTCTTCGGTGAGAGCTTGACATTCGTCGGGAATCCGGCGCCACCCATGCCGACAACGCCTGCGTTCTTGATTGCTTCGAGGATTTCCTCCCTGTTAAGCTCCGCAAGCGGTTTGTCATTTTTCACATATTCAATTTCTTCAAACTGATTGTCATTTTCGATCACGATCGAATTGACCTTAGAACCGGATGCAGTCAGTCTAGGTTCCACGGCCTTGACTGTTCCGGATACAGAAGAATGAATGTTTGCAGAAACAAATCCACCGGCTTCTGCAATCAGCTGCCCTACCAAAACACGGTCACCTTTTTTGACAACCGCCTTCGCAGGTGCACCGATATGCTGACTCAGTGGATATACCATATCTCCCTTTGGGACATATTCAATTACATCCTTATCCATCGTAAGTTCTTTCCCTTCGTATGGATGGATGCCTCCTTTAAAAGTTAGTTTCATCGTACTGACCCCACTCTAAAAAATATTTACTACTATTCTAATACAAGTGAGGATTTTTATCAACAAATGTGTCCTTAATTTCACAACTTTTGTGACTATATTCTTATATTTTTTAACAGAAACGAAGCAAGCAATCCGATTGCTACACCAGCGACCGTTCCGGTAATCAACAGGATGAACATATAATAAAAAATACGCACGTTTTCCATCACGCAGACCGCGACCAGGATCTGCCCCAGATTGTGGAAGACTGCGCCTGCAACACTGATTCCTACCAGTCCGAACACCCGGCATTTTTTAAGCAGTGTCATGATCAGAATACTGCATGCCGCACCGGCCAGACTGTACAGTAACACCGCCATATTTCCGAACAGAACATTCGACAGGATGATACGTCCGACCGAGATTACAACCGTCGACTTCAGATCCAGTTTCTGCAGTGCGATAATCGTAACCAGATTGGCAAGACCAAGCTTCACCCCCGGTACCGCCATATGGATTGGCACCAGGCTTTCCAGATACGATAAGATCATGGCTAGTGCTATCAGGACTCCGCAGAGCGCAATCTTATGATTATTATTTAATTGTGATTGGTTATTTTTTTGTCCGTGTGCGTCCTTCACTGTGTTCTGTCTCTTTTCGTCTTCCATGTCTAGTCTATGTCCATCTACTCTTTAATCTCCACTACAAGTTTGTGTGGCAGACAGATGATCGTCTCCCCAGTCTGGCTGATTGCCTGGTGCTTCTCACAGATTTTGTCCGGGCAGTCTGCATCTTGCACAGTCACACTGCCATCCTGCACAACGACCGTATTGACGCCTGCCTCCTGCATTACCTCATAGCTTGCGTCTTTGTCTAACTGCAGTGTCTTCACCGAGGTTCCATCGATCAAAATATCCACATATGCCCCCGGCTTTTGCAGCTTCTTCCACACAAAAAGTCCTGCGATCGTCAGAATCATAATTCCGACGATCAGCAGGATATCTGCACGGGATATCAATTTATGTTCCTGTTTTGGTTCCATATCCAATTACCTCTGATTTACCCGAAAACATGTTCCGCAATCATCTGTTTGGCTACGTTCATCATCATATTTTCTTTTTACATTGATATCCAGCCAAATGCATTCGCAACGGAACTAAGCAGAATGATCAGTGCGAAGATCGGGCACAGATATTTTATCATCACGACAAATATCTTCTTCCTCCGGAACTTACTTTCTCCATGGCGGATTTCCTCTTCGATCTTATCAATTCCGACAACACGTGATACAAGCAGACTTGTCACAAACGCAGCAATCGGCATCATCACGGAATTCGTCAGGAAATCAAACAGGTCCAAAAACTGCATTCCGAGTATCTTCACGAATCCAAGTGGACCATATCCAAGACTTGATAACGTTCCAAGTCCAATCATAATCAATCCGATCACAACCGTTGACTTCTTCCGTCCCCAGCCAAGCTCATCCTCGAATGTCGCAACAGCACTTTCCGTCAGGGCGATTGAGCTTGTCAGGGCTGCAAATAACACAAGCAGGAAGAACAAAATCCCGACGCCTGTTCCAAGTCCCATATTCGCAAACACCTTCGGAATCGTGATAAACATGAGCGAAGGTCCTGCCTGCAGCGTATCCGGATCTCCGCCGGAAAATGCAAACACCGCCGGAATAATCATAAGTCCTGCCATGATTGCAATCGCCGTATCAAACACTTCTACATTTCGCGTCGCATCCTCGATGGACGTATCCTTCTTCATATAGGAACCAAATGTGATCAGGATACCCATGGCAATCGACAGCGAATAAAACATCTGCCCCATCGCAGCTACGACTGTCATCCACGAAAAGTTCTTTACATTCGGAACCAGGAAATATTTCACACCCGCAATGGCTCCCGGTCTTGTCACCGAATAAATGGCAATCACCACGGAAAGTACAACAAGAACCGGCATCATCATCTTAGATACACGTTCGATTCCGTTTTGTACACCGGCATAAATGATTGCCAGTGTTATGAGACAGAAAATCACAAAGCAAAGCTCCGTCGATACACCATTTGATATAAATGATCCGAAATATCCGTCCTCTGCAAGCTTCGTTCCATTTCCACGGATATATTCTGCCAAGTATTTGATTACCCAGCCGCCGATGACCGAATAATACGGTACGATCAGGATTGGAATGATCGCGTTGATCCAGCCGCCGAAGGAAATCCATTTCTTCTTACCGAAGGAACGGAATGCGCCAACCGGACTTTTCTGCGTCATACGTCCGAGTGCGGACTCCGCAACGATCATCGTGTATCCGAATGTCAGTGCCAGCAGAATATAGACGAGCAGGAAAATTCCTCCGCCGTATTTTGCTGCCAGATACGGAAATCTCCATATATTTCCAAGACCAACCGACGCGCCCGCCGCCGATAACACATAGCCAAGCTTGCCGGAAAAAGCCCCACGCTTCTCTGGATGTTTTCTATTCATGTAACCTACCCTCTACCCTTTCCATATTTGTTTCCATATTTGTTTCCATAGTCGTTTTCCTTTTTGCAAATATACATGGCGGCATCGTAAATATCACGCTGCTATCGAGTCAGGCCACACAGTAAACGCAAAAGCGAACGAAATGACAGTAACATATTTTCCGTGCTTTTTCAATCGTTTTGCGTTACCTTTCCCGTTATTTCATTAAAAAAGCGTGGATACATTTCGTGTCCACGCTTTTTATGATCTTTATTCTGCAGAAAGCAGCTCAATCTTGAAATTCAGTTCCTTACCTGCCATCTCATGGTTGGCATCAAAGGTGATAGTCTCCTTGTCTTTATCCACAACCTTCACCGGAAACTGCTGTCCGTATGGAGTTGTCAGATAAACCTGATTGCCAATCTCTAAGTTCTCAGAACCAGGCATATCTTCGAATGCAACTGTGATGACATTTTCCGGATCCGGCATACCATAAGCTTCTTCCGGCATCAGATGTACATCGACGATCTCGCCGATATTCATATTCTTCACTGCTTCATCAAATCCTTTGATCATCATGCCTGCACCACATACAAACTCGAGTGGCTCGCCGCGATCATAAGATGAATCAAACTTTGTTCCATCATTGAATGTTCCTGTATAGTGCACCTTGCAGCGCTTGCTTTCGTTACTCATATCTATTCCTCCGATTTCATTGAATGTCTTATTCTATCACGAAACAAAAGGAATGGCTAGATGCTTCGATTATTTCTATTATATTATTAAAATCAACGTTTGAAAGCATTCCATCTTTATATTCTTCCATAGCATAACTATCCTTTAAATATAATATTACGCATGCTTCTGCCTATTTATTAAATTCAGCCACTTTGATTTCCTGTATCATATTCCGTAAATGATCTGCTTCGTCGTTCATCTCCATGCTCGCCGCAGCGCACTCTTCCGACGTTGCAGAATTACTCTGTACAACATCATTGATCTGCTCTATTCCTTCATTGATCTGCTGTATTTCGACTGTCTGATTTGCAAGCGTATCCGCAATATCGGATACCTCTCCGGTAATAATCTTAGAGTTTTGTGCAATTATCTCCAGCTGCTGTGCAGTCTCCTCGGCAAATGAAACCCCTTTTCCAACCGCATTCACGGATGTTTTGATCAAAGCAGCCGATTCCTTTACTGCCTGTGCACTCTGATCTGCAAGCTGGTTTACCTGATTGGCAACAACCGCAAATCCTTTCCCCGCTTCTCCGGCTCTCGCTGCCTCAATAGACGCATTTAATGCAAGAAGATTTGTCTGTGATGCAATATCATTGATGGTTTCAATAATTTTTTCTATCTGTATGGATGCGTCTTTAATTTCAAGCATAGACTTTACCATCTCACGCATCTTGGCATTGTTTTCCAAAATATCGTCTCCAAGTGCCACTACCTTTGTACTTATCTTACTTGCAGCCTGTGAGTTTTGTTGAACTTGTTCCGAAACATTCTCTACCGTTGCCGTCAGTTCCTCTACCGCTGCTGCCTGGTTCGTTGCTCCATCTGCCAGCTCAGTTGCCCCGGATGACACCTGTTCTGCACCACCGGACACTTGATCCGAAACCGTCTGTATTCCCTTTACCATAGCCGCCATACTTTCTTCAAATGCCATAAAGGAATTTAGGATTCCAACAAAATCTCCCTTCCACTCCACATTCGGCTGCACATCAAAATTTCCCTCTGAAAACAGCTTCATTGCGCGGTCTATATCATCTACATAAGAGCCCAGGATCCGGATAGATTTACGCATGCTATGTGCCAATCGTCCGATTTCATCTTCCGAACGATACTCCAACATGCTGTGTAAGTTTCCTTCTGTCAGCTCCTTTGCAACATCTTCGATGGCATGCAATGGCTCCAAAATGCTCGAAAGTACTTTTTTGCTGGTTTTTCTTGAATTTATCCACGCCAGACTTATAAAGAATATAATGAAGGCAACACCGAAAATAGCACATAATACGGTATTTCTGACTGCCTTATCGCTGGCTATGTCTGTAATATCATCTAATTTCAAAGCAATATCAACTAATTTATTCAATGCAGGGGTACATTTGGTAAGGATATCCTCTACACCTTTTTGGTTCTGTCCCTGTCGTATTTCCTCTATAATGGATGTGCTTATGTCTTCCCAATCGGATAATGCTGTAGCATATTCTGTATAATTTTCTTCTGAGACAACCCCGGTTTCTTTTATTATTTTTAGCTGGGCATCAACATCTGCAAGCAGCTTTGTTATTGTCTTTTCATAGTCATCATAAGAAGCTTCATCGTCATCCAACGCCATTTCCCTTATATTTCTTGCAGCAGCATTTACATTCACTCTGCACATTTTCACTGCTATGTCTGAAGCATTGATTTTCTGCACATAATTCAAAAGATCCGCAAGCAGTACGCCTATCGCTATTATGGAAAGCAGCCCTGAAATAAGCATCAGCATAATTACTTTTTTGTAGCCATAGGCTATTCGTTCCTGTAATGGCATGTTTTCAATTTTCTTTTTTGCATTTTTTGTGTACATAAATCATAGGTTCCTTTCTTATATTTTTTATCCTTCCGGATTCTATCACTATTTTTTTCGTATTTCTTGCACATATGTGTTCACAATAGTATAATTGTGTCCATATTCATAAGGAGGAGCCAGCCATGCAATCCATTGATTACGATTATATTGGTACAATCACCGGCAGTCTGTTCGGAATTCCGACACGTATTTATAAAAACAATACACTTATTTTTTATCACTCCACAGTCAACCTTGTTAAAGATCCTGTGTCTATCTACCAGGCAGACATTTTAAAAATTACTGACCACGTCGGTTATTTCATGACCGCACATTTTTGCTACTATGGCATTGTTAATTCCGATAATTATAAAATTGTAATCGGGCCGACAAGCCAGGTTCCAAACTCCACGCCAACACTACGAGATCTCGCCATGCAATTGGACATACCGGGTGACGATATCGATGATTTTATAATCGCCATGCAGGATATCACCCACATACCATTAGAAAGCCTTATGCAGCTTCTGTGTCTTTTGAATTACATACTGAACAATGAGAAATGCTTCCTTCATGATGTTTTTATTGACGATGCCATACAAAAGCAGTTTATAGAATCAATGAACAAGCATGATGCTGACATGTTTTTCTCCGATGAGACAACTCAAAGCATAACACTCCACAACACTTATGATTTCAAACAGAATGTGATGAATATGGTTCGAAAAGGCGATTATATGGCCTTAACAGGAGTGATTGAGAAATCTACAGCTCTGAAGATTGGTACGATGTCCGACAATCAGCTTCGTCAATTAAAGGATACCTTTATCGCTACAACTACGCTTGTTTCACGTTCGGCTATCCACGGTGGCATGAATCCCGATGATGCATTCACACTGAGTGACAGCTACATACAGAAATGCGAATCATCAAATGATTATTCAAGGATTATCAATCTTCGTTATCGTATGCTCATAGACTTTGCCAGGCGTGTAAACCAGTTACAGGAAGCAGGGGCAAAATCACAGCTTGTTTCAGATGTAGCAAACTATATTGACCATCATATGTCAGAAACGATTACGGTGGAAGCCATGGCAAAAGAATTTTATATGAGCAGATCATATCTCTCAAAACGATTTAAGGCAGAAAGTAATATCACGCTCACAGATTTTATACTTAACCGGAAAACAGAGGAGGCAAAACACCTCCTCCGCTACACAGATAAACCTTTGACCGCCATCAGTCTGGATCTCGGCTTTTCTTCCCCGGGGCATTTTTCCCGTGTTTTCCGAAAATACGTCTCCATGTCGCCGAGTGACTATCGCAAAAAATATTTAAACTGACAAACTACCTGCAACCAACAGATTATCCCCCGCATGGAAACAGATTCTACCTTTTTATCAAGAATAAGTCTTGGACTCCCCTTAAACTTATGTCCAAACTGACATGTAAACCCTAATGGTGTGTTCCAGTCTCCTTTGTCCATAGCTTCAGAATCGCAGGTTCCCCCCTGAACTCGGCAGCCTTCTTCATATCCTGAAAATTAAGCTCGCCAGAGCAACAACAGCAGCGTTCCGGCAACAATCAACACTAGACCGATACCCGCCTTTGCCGTTAATTTCTCATGAAATACGACATAGGAAAATGCAATCGTAACTAAGATACTAAGCTTATCGATTGGTACAACCACGCTTGCCGGTCCGGTCTGTAATGCCCGGTAATAACAAAGCCACGAAGCACCGGTTTCAATTCCGGATAACACTAAGAATATCCAGCTTGATTTGTCGATCTGCTTTACGGTATGCTGCTTTCCGGTCACAAACACAACCACCCATGCCATGATGAGTACCACAATCGTCCGGATCGCCGTTCCAAGATTCGAGTTGACATCCTGGATTCCAACCTTTCCAAGGATCGAAGTCAGACTGGCGAATACCGCGGAACCAATCGCATAGATCAGCCATTTGCCATCCTGTTTTTTTTCTTCGGTTTCCTTCTTCTGAATCATAAGATATGTTCCCACACCAATCGCAATCATCGCAGCCACCTTGAGTGGAGACAATGCTTCCCGTAACAGGATAAATGCCAGAAGCATCGTAAGAATCGTGCTCGATTTATCAATCGGTGTTACCTTATTCACATCACCAAGCTGCAGTGCCTTAAAATAGCAAAGCCACGAAGCGCCCGTCGACAGACCGGAGAAGATCAGGAAAAGTAACGTCTTTCCGGATATATCTGCAAGCCCTTTTTGTGCTCCTACAACGAATACCATAATCCATGAAAAGATCAGGACTATAATTGTCCGGATCGCCGTTGCGACATTGGAATCTGTATTCTTAATTCCACATTTTGCTAAGATTGCGGTCAGTCCTGCGAACAGCGCAGAGCCGAATGCAAATGCAATCCACATCGTTATTCCTTCTTTCGTTTTATACCTTTTGTTCTATCCAGACGGTACCGAACCAATGAGTAAGCAGTGCGACGCCAGTACCAATCAGGACTCCGCCCAGTACATCCGATGGATAATGCACACCGACATACAACCGGGATAATCCCATCAGACACGCAAAAACTAAAATCGGAATTCCAAGCTTCTTCGGCAGTTCCCGGAACATCACAACCGCCGCTGCAAAGGCACTTCCGGTATGTCCGGATGGGAATGAATAATCCTTCTGCGAACCGACCAGACTGGTGAGTCCTTCGATCACGTCGTATGGTCTTGTCCGCGCAACGACGTTCTTCAAGATCACATTATCAATCAAAGCCGAGAAGGAAAGAGAAACTAACGCCAGCACGCCGACGCGCCTTGTCTTCTTCGGGATCAGCAATCCCACAGAGAGGACAATCCAGATCATTCCCGCATTTCCATGTGTCGTAACAAACTTGAAAATCGGGGTCAACACATCATTCCGTATATTATTTTGAATCCATAATAAAATATCTGCTTCCATCGCGATCAAAAATATCTCCAATTATGATAGCTGTCATTGGTATTTGGACATAACTATACTATGTAATTACGTTTACATCAAGTTAAGAGAGTAACTTTTTATTTTTCCAGAATTTTACCCTTTTTTCTCGTCCGTTATCTCTCCAACCCTGTATTTCTTAATTCTCTTCAAAAGCACATAGCCGACCAGACACGAAAGAAACTCTGTAATCGGAAATGCCCACCAGATGAGTGACACGCCCATCTGCCCGTTACGAACGAAGATGGAGAATACACCCGCGAGTGGAAGGATGATTACAAGCTGCCGAAGCAGCGAAATCACGAGCGACTCGATACCACCGTTTAACGCCTGATAGATTCCCTGATACGCGACGTTGACGCCTGCGAAAAGGAAGCTGATCGAGATAATACGCATCGCATCTATAAAATATTCTCTCGACTGCCCTGCATTGAATAATCCGGCAAATGATTCCGGGAAAAGCTCCGTAATCAAAATTCCGACAGCCATCAAAACAATTGTATACATCAGGCCATATCTGATTCCATCGTTGATCCGCTTCTTGCTCCCCCTTCCATAGGCAAACGCAATGATCGGTGTAATTGCATCACGCAGTCCGAACGCTAAGAAAAGCACAAACTGCTGTACTTTATAGAAAAGTCCGTATGCCGTCTGGGCGGCTGCGTTGAATTTCAGGATCAGGTTCATCACATACACCATGATTGACATAAGTGCCTGTGCAATGATTGCCGGAAGTCCGATGGAATATATCCCGCATATAATCGTGCCATCCGGTTTCATATAGGTAATTCCTTGTTCAAATTCCTTGTTGAATTTCTTATGGAAGATGAATAATAGCACTGCCGATGCAATCTGTCCGATCACCGTTGCATAAGCTGCACCCTCGACTCCCATTTCCGGAACCGGTCCGATTCCATAGATCATGATCGGATCAAGAATGATATTTACCACAGCACCTACGACCTGACCAATCGTAGAGTAAAGGGAACGTCCCGTTGCCTGCAGCAGCTTCTCAAATAACGAGAAGAAAATAATTCCGAACGAAAGCACACAGCAGATACGCAGATAGCTAATTCCCATAGAGAGCACCTGCGGATCACCGGTCTGTGATGAAATATATGCTTTCACACCAAACACGCCGAACAACAGACAGACTGCATAGATAATCACTCCAAGGAATAAGCTGTTTCCCGCTACCTTCGCCGCTTTCTGTGGATTCTCCTGTCCAAGCGTCCTCGCCAGAAGTGCATTCGTGCCAACACCGGTGCCGATTGCGACTGCTACCATGAGCATCTGAACCGGGAACACCAGCGTCAGCGCGTTCAGCGCAGCTTCGCTTCCCACCTTCATATTTCCGACAAACGCACTGTCTACAATATTATAGACTGCCTGCAATGCCATGGATAAAATCATCGGAATACCCATCCGGATCATGAGCTTATTCACCGGCATATCCTTCATCTTGTTACTTTCTGCCATTTTTCTAAATCCTCCTTTTTACACAAAAAAAGAGTAGCAAAACTGGATTTACGCAGATTTGCTACTCGTTCATTTGGTTATTATATTTGTTGATTTTGAAAATGTCAAACGAAAATTTATCAATCCGCCACATCATTTATCTCCGGAAAAGCCCATGCTTATCCTCTTATCACTTGCAATACAGAGTAATTTGATAAAAATCAACTACGCTCTCCCATATCGCCGGAAACTCCGGTAAACAAGCGGCAATAGCACGATGGAAAGAACGGTATACATCACCATTACAAGTGGAACCTGCCGGATCACATGCGTTCCAATCTGATACAACAACGGCACCCTGACGCTTGCTTCCACATTTGTAAGGATCGTCGGAATCAGGTTGAACACCTTTGTATAGCTGGACAATACCCGCCCAATAAATGGTAGTAAGCAGTACAGAAAAAATGGAATGCAGACAGCAACACTGATCGTATGCATCTTCGCCGCTACCAGCATGGCTAAAGACGCTGCAAGCAGACTTGCAATGTAACCGCATGCTACTGTCAGTGCGTAATATTGTCCATATGTCATGATGTAGATGCTATATGCTTCCGACATCTGGTACGGTGTATGCATGCCACTGGTTCCCATAATGCCAAAGCTGATTGCACTTAACAGGACAATTCCTGTCCAGTAGATCATCGTTGTCGCAACGACGCCTGCCAGTATCTTGTTTTTAATTGCTTTGGATCTTCCATACTTCGAAGCAAAAAATACCGCATCCGCCTTTGTCTGAAAATCATCTGCAAATATTCCTGCACAGATAAATCCAACCAGGATTGCCAGCACGATCGAATATGTCTCCGCATACATAATCATCGTATCCCATGCACCATAGGATTCGTATTGGAGCGGCAACATAATCTCACTGTATTTCTTCTCCAGATAATCTTTCTGTTCAGGAGTCTTTCCATACTGATCTGCCATCCATTTCATATTTCCCCGATACCACGTATAGAAATCCTGTACGGAATCCTCCGTCACCGAATCCAAAACTGTCTCATCGTATCCCGCATCCGGTGTCAGCACAGATATCATGAAATTCAGGATATCATCGATTGGCTGATATAGTGTCCCATAATTTGCATCCTGCTCCTCTTGGGATTGTGCCATCACCGCTTTATACTGTACAACAATCTTCGTAAGTTCTGCTTCCGTCAGAGCCCCTGCATACCCATTCTTATTTTCTACAAGCTTTCTCGTTGCCAGCATTCCTGTGCTGACCGTTCCATGCGCATCCACATACCGGTTGCTAGTTGCAGCAAATCCACTAAACACTGCTGCCAATATCACCATCAGTCCAACGGCAAGCACATTTAACTTCTTTGAAAAAATCCGTTTCAACTCTAATTTAAGCATCCTATCGTTCCTCCGATTTTTCCCCGAAATAAAGCAAAAATGCATCTTCCAGATTCTTCTCTGTCAGCACAGCTTCCGCCATCGGCTTCTCCTTCGATATGATCCGAAGCTCTGCACCATTTTCGGATGTTTTGATATTTCCGACCAGATATTTCCGCATATAGTTCTCGACCATATTTCTCGGCACCTGACACAGCCATACATGTTCCTGCATGGATGCAAGCAACTCTTCCGCGGTTCCTGTATAGCAAAGCATTCCATCCTTCATCAGCATGATTTCATTTGCAATATATTCAATGTCCGACACGATATGGGTAGATAACAATACAAGACGGTTCTCGGACAGCTCACTGATCAGGTTGCGGAACCGTATCCGCTCGTTCGGATCAAGTCCTGCTGTCGGCTCATCTAACACTAAAATCTTTGGATCGTTCAACATTGCCTGCGCAATCCCCACGCGCCGGACCATACCGCCAGACAGATGCTTCATCTTCCGTTTTCTGAACTTCCACATATCTACCTGCTCCAAAAGCTGTTTTATTCTCCTGTTGGCAAATGCTTGCTTTAGTCCCTTTATCGAAGAAATGTACATCATATAATCATACACATTCAGATCGGGATAATACCCAAACTCCTGTGGCAGATATCCAAGCACCTCCCGATAAGCACTACCAAGCTTCCAGATTTCCTTGCCATTCCATAGAATCTCTCCTTCCGATGGCTGGATGATCGTACACAGCATCCGCATCAATGTTGTTTTCCCTGCGCCATTGACTCCGAGCAATCCGTAGATGCCCTGTTCCATAACACAGTTTACTTCCCGGACGGCGGCTACCTCGCTATATCGTTTTGTTACATGCTTAAACTCTAATTCCATTGGTGTAATCCTCCAACATTTTCTCATCGAAAGTCAATGACTTCCGAACACAATACACAACATATACAAATGTCAGCAACAGCATCGCTTTCCAGACCGGAGATGCAATCCTCTGATAGACCGCATCATTTACAACAATCATCGTCCAGACTGCCACCCATAGCAGACACAACAGCACGGCAACATATTCTGACCGTTCCCACCGGCTGTACAACACGCGGAAGCAGATGCAGCAGGAGACATTCACCGGAAGCAAGAAGTTTACAACCAGATTGTTCAGGGTAAGTGCTGTTGTCTGATACGTCACTGCAAGGAATAGCATGATTATCGCAAAATCCACTGCCGCAAATAGCAGAACTCTCGCTGCACAGATCTGACGCAGCGTATAATACGATGCCTGTTCCACCTCGATCGCGCCGTTTCTCCGATTTTTCCAGACTTCCGGAACAATCAGAATCACAAACATCGTCGCGAAAATTCCCATAAGCCGCATCGTCTCTTTCATATCAGTGGCATTGTTATTCAGCCACATCCATAGATATAAAAGTGCCACTGCCTGCAGTACCCACCATTTTTTTTTGATGAACCGGGACTGCTCATATAAAAATTCAAAATACGATGTCCTCTTTGATTCCATCTGACATGCCTGTTCTGTCAGAATATCCTGACACGCCTTTATCGCGCGTGACTCCGCTTCTTCCCGTATGCATGTCTGCTGTACGAAATCTCTATATTCCTGTATCCGTTGCCCGTAAGTTTTCATTCTTCCACCTCCAATTCTTTGATTAAAAGCTCCTTCGCCCGTCCAATCCTGTATTTCACCAGTGAAAGCTTAATCTGGAGCAGTTCTGCGATCTCCCTCTGCTTTAGCTCCTGAAAGAACGACAAAATTGCAACTTCCCGCAGCTCCTCCGGCAGCTTCCGCACCTCCTGTTCGATATCCAGCCGGATGCCAACCATCTCCACGCGGTTTTCGGTTTCCACTTCCGGCAGTTCTTCTAACGGAATATCTTTTTTCTTCTTATAATAATTTTTCACTACATTTCCGGCGATTGTGTACAGATAATTTTTTACTTTGCCATATTCCCTGTATCGATCTAAGCTTGCAAAGGCTCTGGCAAACACTTCCTGTGTCAGATCCTCCGCTTCATACGTGTCATATATATGCAACAAACAGTACTGATAAATGCTTGGATAATATTTCCTGACCAGTCTCTCACATGCTTCCTCATCCCCGGCTCTCGCCCGGTGCACCAGCAGAAAATCGCTTGTAGACTCCATTCTCGCTCTCACCTCTTTTCTATCCCCACTTACTATAACAACATACGCGTCAGAAAAGTCAGTTTTATTTATATTTTATCAGATATTCTTCCAGACACAGATTTTCCTGCTTCATCGTCCTCGCCGCATCCTTTCCCACATACCGGTAATGCCACGGTTCGTTGTTGATGGACGTAATGTCTATCTTATCTTCTGGATAGCGTTTCACAAATCCGTACTTATATGCATTTTCATCCAGCCACTGATAGACAGCATCCGAAGAACATTTGGATGTATCTGCATTGATATCCACACTGAGTCCTAACTGATGCTCACTCGTTCCCGGAATCGCAACATACTCCTCCGCTTTCTTCTTCGCCTCTTTCCTCGAGCAGCCCTGATTTTCATACTCCTTGATTCGATCGTCCATGATCTGTTGCTGCTCCTTCTTTGTCCGATACCCTTCCCGTACAAACAGCGCAAGTCCCGCAGCTCTTGCATCATCAAACATCTGCTGTAATTCTGGATAGATCCGTGAATCGACCTTTTCCCCATTGGATAATTCAGTCAGCTCCACCTGATAATTGGCAGGAATACAATGATCGCGGTTAACAAGGATAAGATTCCATGCGTCCGAAGTATCCGCCACCTGATTTTCCGAATGAAATACCGTGAGCAACGTGCGATCTCCACCACGGATCGAACGATATACGAGCAGACCGGAAATCAGTATTAACAAAGTCACGAGTATCCGCACTACCGCTTTACAGCTCTGTTTCTTTTTGTGTCTTTCCTGTTTTTTCATACTGCACCTTTCCTTTCATTCCTTTGTCATTCATATATAACAACCGAGAAATTGGAAAAGTCAGTCTCATTTGCAGGGCATTAAAAAAAGGAGCTTGCTCCTTTTTTTATCCTTATTCCGTTTTTCCGAATATCTCATACAAGATCAGATCCCGCATGCGTTCCATCGTGACATCAAACACCGCCTGATGCAACATCTCTTTTCCTTCTGCGGCAAGCACATAGACCTTAATCAGATTCGCCACAAGCGGAATATTCACATCCGGGCGGATGCCTTCCATATGCCGAAAGAATTGAATACTTGTCTCGGTCTCTTTCTGCAGATCCGGTCTTACCTGTTCCGGAAGCATCTCCAGCAGACGCTTCTCATCCTCCGGTGTCAGACTTGGAAATACACTGTACCTCTCATCAATCATCATCTTCAGATACGTGCGCGTCTCTGCCGGGCCAGCCTTTTCCTTGCCATTTAATGCAATCCGGATCAGCTCCGGAATCTTTCTTCTCCGGTATTGCAGAACCTCATACACATATTCTTCCTTCGACGCGAAGAAATTATAGAACGTACTCACACCGATGCCGGCTGCCTCCGTGATCTTAGCAACCGACATATGTGTCATTCCATACTGCTTCAACAAATCAAACCCTGCATCCAGCATTTTCTCTCTATACTCTGCCCGTTCTTCCTCCGTAAATACCCGTTTTGCCATCTGTATCCTCCCAAAAAAGCTTCTGAAGAAATCTACTCGTTTCTGTTATTTTCCTTCAAAGCTTCCACCATGTCAATCCTTGATATTTTTTTCTTCTGGAGAAGAAGGGAAATCTCATAGACGACCCATGTAAGTACGAAACCAATCACCAACGTTCTGGCTGTGAGAACCGGTGACAACAGCATACCATACTTTTCGATTGTATCCGAATAACCGACCTTGACAAACATATATGCAGCCGGGATTCCAATCAGATATCCGATGCATACCAGAATATGATTGACATTGAGTACCCGGTTGGAAATCTCTTTTTGGCTGAATCCAAGCACCTTCATAACCGAGATATTGGTTGCAGTTTCTGCGACGATCATGTTGATAATCAGATACAGCACAAATACACCAAGCACAACACCTACGATCTCAAATATAACCATGATTGCATGCATCGGTCCCATCATATTTTCCATCGTGTCTGCCGTGACAGTCATCGTTGTCTCACTTGCCACGCGGTCTTTGTCAAGTGACAATGCATCCTTGCTTATAATGCAGTTATAGGCGTCACTGTCTACACCTGCCAGCGCCGTTGCATTTTCTCTTCCTGTGTACAGATAGCAATGCGTGTTGTCCGTCACGATACCACTGATTGTTACCTTATGTTCTTTCAGATCTGCAATATTGCTGAAGGTAAGCGTATCACCTGTCTTTATACCATAGGTCTGTGCAGCCGCACTTGTCAGATAATATTTGTTCAGATCAAGCGCGTCACCACCGTCCGTCTTGTCCGGGAAATATTTCGAATCCTTGCTGATTCCCTGTGCCAAAAGCTGTACGGTGTTTCCCTCTACCTCATAGTAATTCTGGAACAACGCCTCGCCCTGCTCCGGCGTGCCTTCCTCTAACGAATTCAGCCGGTACAGATATTCGTACTTGATAGAGCTTGTAAGTCCTCCATGCATCAGCGTATCCAGACTGTCTTTCATAATAAATCCTGTCAGAATACAGAATGCAGCGACAGCCACACCAAATGCCGTTACAATGCTTCTTCCCGGATGTCCGATCACGCTCCGCACCCGCATCTTTGTCTGTGTCTTTGCATGACTCTTCTTCATCACGCCAACTGTCTTCGTATCTTTTCCTGTGTTTCTTAAGAGATCGACCGGTGACTTCTTCAAGAGCTCTGCCGCCTGGATTGCGATAGCCGCACAGTAAAGGACGGTTGGTACCACCAGTGCTATAACGATCGATGGTACATTGTAGGCCGGTGTATACATAAGCTTTTCAAAATCATATTCGATATAGAATCTGCACAGTACCCCGGTCAACGGAATGGACACAATCAAGCCAAGTACACTTCCAACAACTCCCGGCAGTACCCCATACCGCATATAATGTCTTATGATCTGCTTCTTGGAAAATCCAAGTGCCAGAAATGTGCCAAGCAGATACTGTTCCTGTCTGATATTTCTTCCAAGCACCATAACAACAAGCGTGATAATAATGATGAACATAACCGGTGCATACATGGTTGCCATGTTCGTAACGGCATCTCCCTCATTGACCGGCATGGAGATTCGTGTGTTCGTGGTTGCCGCCATATAGCTTGCAATCACATAACCTTCATTTAACTTCTCACGGACTTCCTTGGAATTATCCTTGTTGTATTTGATAGAATAATAGCTTGTCTCATCTGCATCAATCTTGTCATATTCCTTGCGATCGACTACGACAAGTGCAAATTTCTCACTATCAATATAGCCGG
>ULXP01020599.1_pt1 | contig 22599 bp, 18 predicted proteins | sample 1961351 | NCBI WGS metagenome assembly ULXP01 (sample SAMEA4835840, study PRJEB28245) | human gut metagenome | biome: gut microbiome; material: fecal sample | place: Denmark | collected 2008 | reverse complement strand
AACGATTATCGCAAGCCATATAATCATCTCAACAGGCGATGCCATAAGGTTGTTAAACACTCCCGAAACCTGTTCTGAGTTCATTCCGCTTTTAAATGTTCCCGTTGCAAATTTATAGAAGTAATCTAACATCCAAGCCGAAACAGGCGTGTAAAACATCATCAAAAGGTAACAGCCTATCATGCACAGCCAACCGTGAATGTGCCATTTGCTCTTTGGCTTTTCAAGTGTTTTATAGCTTAATACGGCACTTTTTCTGCTTGCTCTGCCGACTGCAAGCTCCATTGTCAGAACGGGAATTCCCATAAGCACAAGAAATGCAAGATAAAAAAGCACGAACAATCCGCCGCCGTTTTCGCCCGTAACATACGGAAAACGCCAGACATTGCCTATGCCAATCGCACAGCCTGCACTTACAAGGAGAAAACCTGTCCTCGACTTAAAATTTTCTCTTTGCATAAATATTCTCCTTAAAAATACTGTTGCTTTAATTATACAAACTTTTCACCGATATTTCAAGGAATAAACTTTTTATTTATGCAATTTGACAGGAATTAAAAAGCTTTGTATACTTTTATTGACAGAAACATTTAAGCCTTGTTTAAGGTTCAAAATATATAAATAGAATAAGAAAAATTTCGGGAGGTTACCAAATGCGACTTTTACTTGCAGAGGATGAAAAAGAGCTTTCAAAGGCTCTCACGGCAATTTTAAAGCATAACGGATATTCGGTTGATGCTGTTTATAACGGAAAAGATGCGCTTGATTATCTTCTCGGCGGTGACTATGATTGTGCAATTCTCGATATAATGATGCCGTTGCTTGACGGAATTTCAGTTTTGAAAGGAATCCGTCATGAGGGGCTTGACCTGCCGGTTATCATGCTTACGGCAAAAAGTGAAATTGACGACAGGGTTTTCGGGCTCGACAGCGGCGCTGACAGTAGGATTTATCAACACATTCAGCTATATTGATGTTGTCAACAAAGCCGACAGCCGACTGTCCCTCATAGAGGGCAACAACGGAACTTTTCCGAAAAACGGTCAACCGCCCAAGGAGGGCGGTATGAGAGGCGGAGGATATGTTCTTTCAGTTAGTAAAACAACTCGCTGAAAAGGAAGGCGTAGCTGAAAAACTCAAAGCCGATAATTAGATGATATGGGTAAGGAAAATAAATAATGTCCACAATCGAGTAGCAGAAATTGTCAATGCTAACTTAATAAATTTGTAAATAGTTAAGGGCGAAGGTGATTGGTTTCATCTTCGTCCATTTGAGTATTATTCTGTTTTTAACGTTACTTTATCAACATCATAATACCGAGCAATTTGTTTGTTAATCCAAAAATCCGAATCTTCTTCGATACAAAGTGGCGAGAAAAAGTCAGGCACAGTTTTTATGTCACTTATTGTTGTGTTGCCGTTTTTGATTTGAGAGATTCTGTCCAAGTATTCAGCACTGTATGTTTGTGGAGTTGAATTCTTAAGTGCTAATAAAGTATCAACAAATGTTATGTTGTGTAATCCATAATTCAAGCATCCGCACAAAAATACACCTATAATTAGTAACAAGGTACATACAGAAAAGCTTTTCTGTATGTTTTTAGTCCTAATTCTAACTATGTCTTTTTGATTAATCCAGCCAATAATATAAAAGATATTGAAGGACATAAATATATAGTAAGAATAATAATATATGTTAACCTGTCTTCCGGAACCTACGCTGTTCATAGCATATAAAGGCGGTGTAAGTTGTGTAGCGAAGACCAATACAGACAGAACAAACACAATAAATGGATACTGGAATTTATATTTGGAATTCTTAGTCAATATATAAGCGAAGAATCCAATTACAGAAAAGCCTGCTAACTGAGCTAGACCTGTCCATTTAGCTATATAAACCACAGCGTAAAATACAGAATGTATAATTGCTTTTACAGGAGATTCACCTGTTATGGTAGCTGCCCTAACACTATTACCGGGCGCAATCATACTTATCACAAAGCCTGTAATCAGAATTAAAAATATCATTACATAACATAATGATATTTTTTCCTTATGTTTGATTAGTAAGAATATAACAAATGCTAATATAACAGTTGTCAGTAAAGCTGTTGAATAATTACCTCCGCCTAATATTGCAGCTAACAATAAAGATATAATCAGAAAAATAACTTTCTTTATAATCTTTTCGGCGTAATACAGTTTAATTAATATTGAAAAAAACAACAATGAAAAAGAATAAAATAAAGTATAATACGAGCTTCCATTCCACCAGAAGAATGCTTCTTTTTTATCTACGACAAAATGTATTGATAATAGTAAAATAACAAAAGAAATAATAATGCCAATTTTTTTATCATAACCTAATATGTTAAAGATAGTATTCACAAAAAACAAAGTTGATGCTATCAATGCGGTCAGCATAACAAATGTAGTTAAAAAGTATATATGTTCTGAAAAGGCAGCGGGCTGAAGGCTAAAAACGAAGATTGCTGCATAAGTTCCTTGCCAATCTAAATAAGTATCCTTTACTTGCTGAAAACTTGCTGATAATATATCAAATAATCCGCCGCCGTTTTTTACAACGTGATTTACCTTTTCTGAAAAGCCGAAATCATCTGCAAGCGGGTGTGAATAAAAAGAAGAAATAATAATAGGAATTAGACTCAATAATAGTCCTGTGCCTAAAAATATTGCAACGATAGTTATAATCTTTTTTGTGTCGAGTTTTGTTTGCATATAGAATCCTCCTCAATTATTGAGCAACATAATGCTGATTATGTTATATCAAACTACAAATTTTCTCTTTGCATAAATATTCTCCTTAAAAATACTATCACTTTAATTATACAAACTTTTCACCGATATTTCAAGGAATGAACTTCTTATTTATGCAATTTCTACAACAATCCGAAACCTATAAAAACATGAAGCCCCTACACATTTTCGTGTAGGGGCGGTTTTCTTAAACAAAGAAATTGTCCTTATAATTAATATCTTTCTCCGACAGCAACAATGACACTTCTGCCTGCCATATTAATTCGTTTGTCATAGAGAATAACATTTCTGTCCTCAAGGATTACATCCTGCGGCTCGTTGCCTGTGTTTACATAAAGCTTCCAGTGGTATCCTTCGGGAAGGTCGGGAAGCTCAACATTTACATAATCCCAATAAGCATTGACACCAAAGTAAACAAACTCGTCAAGTCCCTGTTGTTTAAGACTTGCACCGGCATACATAACGCCAATCATTCTTGTATCATCGTAATACTTGGCACTCCACGCAACATTTGAATGGATGCTGACAGGCGGATAACTGCATGTTGACTTGCCTCTGCTGTCTGTGATAATGTGGAATCTCTTTCTGAAAGCAATCATATATTTAAAAAATTCAAATACATCCTTATGCTTTTCTTTTCTTGTCCAGTCAAGCCATGAGATAATGTTGTCCTGACAATAAGCGTTGTTGTTGCCGAACTGAGTGTTGCAGAATTCATCACCTGCAAGGAAAAGAGCAGGTCCCTGACTGCACATAAGCGTTGCAAAAGCATTTTTTACCATTTTGATACGCAGTTTGTTGATATTGTAATCGTTTGTATCACCCTCGGCACCGCAGTTCCAGCTGTTGTTGTCATTAGCACCGTCAGTATTGTTCCAGCCGTTTTCAAGATTGTGCTTTTCGTTGTATGAATACATATCATAAAGAGTAAATCCGTCATGACAGGTAAGAAAGTTTACCGACGCATTGTAGCCTCTGTAGGTAGGGTCATACAAATCTCTTGAGCCTGTAATTCTCTGAGCCGCATCCCATGCAAGGTGGCTGTCGCCTTTAAGAAATCTTCTGAGGTCGTCACGGTATCTTCCGTTCCATTCAGCCCATCTGTTCCATGACGGAAAACAGCCGACCTGATAAAGTCCGCCTGCGTCCCATGCCTCTGCAATAAGCTTTACTCCGCCGAGAATCGGATCAAACGCAAGGCTCTTGAGAAGCGGAGGCTTATCCATAGGAGTACCGTCCTCGTTTCTTCCCAAAATTGAAGCAAGGTCAAAACGGAAACCGTCAATGCGGTATTCTGTTACCCAATAACGCAGACAGTCAAGTATAAACTGCTGCACAATCGGCTGATTGCAGTTGAGAACATTGCCGCAACCGCTGAAATTGTAATACTTTCCGTCCGGAGTGAGCATATAATAAATATTGTTGTCAATGCCCTTGAACGAAAAATACGGTCCCATTTCATTGCCCTCTGCCGTGTGGTTGAACACAACATCAAGGATAACTTCAATTCCGTTTTCGTGAAGCTCACGAACAAGCTGTTTAAGCTCTCTGCCTTCGTGATGATGCTCGTGGTCGCTCTCATAGCTTGTGTTAGGAGCAAAAAAACATACGGTGTTATAGCCCCAGTAATCGTAGAGCTGACGACCGTCATAATTGCGATATGAGCCCATTTCGTCAAACTCAAAAATAGGCATCATTTCAACGGCATTGATGCCCAGTTCTTTAAGATAGGGGATTTTTTCACGGATACCTGCGAATGTACCTTTGTTTTTAACGCCTGAGGAGCCGTCCTGAGTAAAGCCTCTTACATGCATTTCATAAATAATAAGCTCTTCAAACGGAAGCTTCGGCTGAGTGCAGTTGCCCCAGTCATAGTCGCTGTTTACAACTCTTGCCTTATAAACACCCTCATGCTCCTGTTTTTTACCCCAGCCGCTCTGACCGATTACAGCTTTTGCGTATGGGTCAAGAATGTATTTCTTTTTATCAAAAATGATGCCTTTTTCGGGTTCATACGGACCGTCAAAGGAATATGCATACTCAAAATCAATCTCATCAAGACCGAACACGAGCATTGAATAGGTGTTGCCGATTTTGTAAGAATCCGGAAATCTGAGCCTTGCATACGGAATTTTTGCATAAGGTCTGAATAAAAGCAATGTACACTCAACTGCATAAACCGAATGAATAGTAAAGTTTACACCGCCGGAAACAGTTGTTGCACCGTTTAAAAGAAAGTTGCCGGGTCTGACATCGAAACCACCTACATTATCGGTTGGCTTTAAATCCCTCAACATAATATTTAATCCCCCTAAGTTACTCTCAAAAAAAACAAAAATTCAGTCATAACACAACATATGTCTATTTTATCATATTATGTGATTTATTCAACACACTATTTGCAAAAAATATAGTCAAATCTTGTTATCACGATTAAAAAACAGTATTTTTGCACAAAAAAAGACCGGAATAAAAAATATATTCGGTCTTTTTAATCATTTGCTTACGCTTATTGTCAACCTATAAAAGTAAATCTGTCTGTTTTTTTGCCGTCAACATCAACTTTTTCGGTAAACATTTCGACAGGTCTTGCCCACACTTCACTTGTGTTGTGGAGATTTCTGTAAATTACAAGTTTTTCACCTGTTTCGCTGTGGGTTGCAAAGTTGATAACCTCATATTCGCCGCCCTTGAAATGTAGGTAAATACCCGGCTTGATTTCTTTTGCCGTATTTTCGGCATTGTCCGAATTGCTTTCACAGCAATTTTCTGTTTTAACAGTTTTAACTGAAGCTTCTTCATTTGCAGGAGCTTCGTCAATTTCAGCTACCCTGCAATCTGTATTGTCTGCATTGAAATCAACCCTGAAACTTCCGTCATTAACAACAAGAATTCTCGACTGATACGGCTGCATTTCAATTTCATAGTAACCGTTTACATCAATAACTTCGTTGCCGTTGAGAACATCTGTAAGCTTTGCGTTGCATCCTGTGTCAAAACCGATTTTTTCAACACGGTCTGTAAGGTTGAATGCAACAAAAACAGTCTGATTGTCGGTTTTTCTTCTGTATACAAGCTTTTCATTCTGAATATTTATGTTTTCAAAATCGCCGTACTTGAGAGCTTCGAGTGCAAGTCTTACTACACCGAGTTTTTTGATATGCTCAAGAAGTTCATAGTTCGGATTCGGAATGGAATCAAGGTCAAGACAGGGACGAAGCTCATAATCGCTGTAGGCAGTTCTCATACCCTCAATGCCGAATTCACTTCCGTAGTAAATTGACGGTACTCCTGGCATTGTATACATCATCGTGTAAACATTGTTAAGATGATTTTTGTCTTTAAGCATACTTGCAACACGGTTTACATCGTGGTTATCAACGAAATTATATGTGTAGATATTTCTGTAAATACCGCCGTTAGCAAACTGTCTGTTAAGAGAATGAGCAATTTCAAAATAGTTGTGGTCATTATGGCTTGAATAAATGCCTTTGTAGCATTCGTAGTTTGTAACCGAGTCAAGCACATCGGGATTTGCCCAATGATTGTAATCACCGTGGGTAATCTCACCGTAGAGCCAGAAATCGGACTTTTTCTCTTTGCAAACATTTTTTAATTTCTTGAAAAATTCAATGTCAACGCAGTCAGCCGCATCAAGGCGAAGTCCGTCAATATCAAACTCATCAATCCAAAATCTTGCACAGTCAAGAAGATAGTTTACTACCTCGTCATTGTGGAGATTAAGCTTTACAAGGTCGTAGTAACCTGCCCAGCCCTCATAGCTGAAACCGTCATTATAAGGACTGTTGTTCCAAAAGTTTAAATTTTCAAACCAAGACGCATATCTTGAATTTTCACGGTTCTGCTGAACATCTTTGAAGGCAAAGAAATCTCTTCCCACATGGTTAAAAACGCCGTCAAGCATAATTCTGATGCCGTTATCGTGAAGTGTTTTGCAAATTTTTTTGAAAGATTCGTTGTCACCGAGCCGACAGTCGATTTTTTTATAATCAATAGTATCATAGCCGTGTTTTGAACTTTCAAAAACAGGGTTAAAAACAAGTGCGTTTACCGACATTGACTTCATATGGTCAATCCAGCCGTAAATTTTGTCAAGTCTGTATTCCTGTTTGAAATCATTCTCCTTTGGTGCTCCGCAAAAACCGAGCGGATAAATATTGTAAATTACGGATTCATTTATATATCCCATTATATTATCTCCTTTTTGCACAGAATAAAGCAATGTACAAATGCAGTGCTTTGTGTACATTAGTCATAATTATAACACTAAAATTTCTATTGTGCAACTGAATAATTTGTGTTACAATGTAACATATTGATGATTTAAAAATGATTTTAAAAAAATCTCGGAGGAACAAAATGCTCAAAATGCCCGAAAACAAAACAAGAAAAAAATTAAGAATCACACTTTGCGTGCTTTATCTCGTTGAAATCGTACTCTGTGCGTTGCCGTATTTCCAGTACATTGACGAAAAAAATGTACTCCATTCTTATTCCGTATTTGATATTATGTCTGTATGGGGACTCAGCGGTTCAAATGATGCGGTTTTTAAGTATTCGCTCTTTATGCCGATTTTCTTCATTATCCCGATTGCAGGATTTTTCTTCTGCGCTCTTGACAAAGAACGCAATATGAAGAATATCGTTTCAATTATCTGCTGTCTGCTCGGTGTGCTTTCAATTCTCACAATGGTAAGCTATACAATCAGCCTTGCTTCTGTAATTGCACTTCTTTTGTATATTCTCATCTGCTTTCTCACAACGCTTTCAATCTTTGCAAGATTTACCGACAAGGATGCTACAAAAGCTCCTGTTAAGCAGAAAAACACAGACCCGAACAGGGAAGTGTAATTTTACAAATTAAAAGTTGAAAACGGAAAATTGAAAATTTCGGTCGGGAACACAGTTTGCTTAATGCAAAACATTGTTTTCCCGACTTTATTTTATAAAATTAAAACACGGCAGTTCATTATCTGAAATGATTGCCGTGTTTATTTTTGCCGATTTTATTTTTAAAATTCCGTCAGAACAATGTGTGCCTGAGAATTATCGAGGACTAACGGCTTATCCATATCAACTCTCTTTAATTCTCCGTAGAGTCTGCCGAAAATTACGGTTGTTTTGTCCATATATGCCGCCATAGCCTCGCCTTTTACGGTGAACGGCTTGAATGTAATGTCAACTGCCGAATATCCCGCCTTAAAGTACCACGGTCTGTCAAGCTTTCCGCCTGTGCTTTTAACATTTATCTGCGACAATTTTACAAGATGACCGTCTGTGAAAAAGCAATTTTCGTTGCCGTAACGGTTGTCACCGACTCTGCTTGCAAGGCAGAGGGAAAAGCGTTTTCCGTCAATAAAGCAGTCGGAGCTTAATCTCTGATAATTATGCTTTCTCGGCTTTGAAAAGCGTGTCCAGTCAAAGTAAGCGTTTGTGGTTGTTTCGTTTAAAGAATATTCCATACCGCCAACACGGATAATTCCGCCTGCGACAAATTTGGGAACAAAGCGTTTGAGATAAAAATATTTTCTGTCTCTCTCAAACGGTGCAATTTCGTTAAGACTTTCGCCCGCCGTCTTTTTGAGATTAATGTTAAAGTAAAGATTTTTTATGCCGCCAAAGTCGATAAAATCACATTTTAAAAATCTTCCGTTCGGTGTGTTTGTCAACTGCAGCTGAAGCCTTTTGTCCGTGTACAAAAGCTCTCCCGAACTGCCCGATTCGGGAAGCTCGTTCTTGCTGAAAACAAATTTCTTTACAACACAATCATAAATCACACCGCCTCTTTTAAGGTCGGCAACCGCAATTTTTACCGCAAATTCCATGCCTAAATTTTCAACCGAAAGATAGAGCGAAACCTCTGTGTTGCTTATGAAATAGCAATCCCTTTCGCTGTGTTTTCCGCTTGTTTTGCTCTGTTCGCTGTTATATTCAAAAACAGGCGTTCTTGCCCAGCCTGCACACATAACCTCTCCGTTTTCTTCAAAAACATTATGCTTTTCGGTTATCTCATGTTGCAAAACAATCCCTCCGTGTTCTCGTTTTTAAAATTTTCCATAAAATCACACCATACAATATACACAAAATAATTATGCTTTTCAAGAATTATAACAAAACTGTAAATTTCGTTTTCTGCCGTCAACGGTATATGTACTAATTTTCTGATTTCATGAATAATCTGTAATAATATCATATACCTGTGAGGGCGGTTTTTATGAAGAAATTTGTCATTTTGCTTTTAATCTGCTTATGTTTTTTGCTTTGTTCATGCAGTGCCGACACATCGGGATATCAAAACGAGCTTACCTGCACAGACTGGAGTGCAGAGCTTGACGGCGGCGGAAAGATAAGCCTTTCGTTTGACGGTGACAATGCGTCCCTTATTATGATGAGCGGAAAAGACAAGGCGGAGCTTTGCGGAAAATATGTTGCCGATGATACAACGCTTGTCATATTTGTGCCGAAACTTTACCGAAACTACACCTTTGAATATATTCCCCACGGAAAAAAGCTTGATTTGTCATACAACGGTTCAAAAATCACGCTCAGCCGTGACGATAACACGCAAAAAACCGAGTAAATCAGCCGTTCAATGCTTCTTATGTACATTTTGAGCGGAATACGCAGATTAACGAATAATTTTATTGATAAATAAAGTTGTGTGTGTTATAATGTTTTAAGCTATGTTATTATGCCATTTTTGGATTTTTTCGGAGGTATTGTTTTGGTAGTGTTTGGAATTGATCCCGGATATGCCATTGTAGGTTGGGGAGCAATCAATTTTCAATCGAATACATATAAAACTCTCGGTTACGGTGCAATTGAAACCGTTGCCGGAACTGATTTTAACAAACGGCTTGAGTACATCTATGACGAAACCTATGCTATTCTCAACAGATGTCGCCCCGACGCCCTTGCAATCGAAAAACTTTACTTTCAGACCAATCAGAAAACGGCTATCAATGTTGCTCAGGCAAGGGGAGTAACCCTGCTTGCGGCACAAAAACTTAAAATACCAATCTTTGAGTACACTCCTCTTCAGGTCAAAACGGCTGTAACGGGATACGGCAAGGCTAAAAAACCACAGGTTATGGAAATGACCGCAAGGCTTTTAAAGCTGAAAGAAATTCCGAAACCCGATGATACCTGTGACGCACTTGCAATTGCAATCTGTCACACACAGGCGGCAGGCTCACAGCTCAGAAGAGTAATGTACGGAAAGGGACTTTAAATATGCTTTATTCCGTAAGAGGAAAACTTATTGCAATAGAATCAAATGCGGCGGTAGTAGAGTGCGGCGGTGTCGGCTATATGTGTCAGACAACAATGAACACACTCAAAGCCGTAAAGCTTAACACCGAGGTAACGCTTTACACCTACCTTAATGTAAGGGAAGATGCGGTTGATCTTTTCGGCTTTGCAACAAAGGCAGAGCTCGAAACCTTTAAAAACCTCATCAGCGTAAGCGGTGTAGGTCCAAAGGCAGGACTTGCGGTTTTGTCGGAGCTCAGTCCCGAACAGGTTGCAATGGCGATTGCCTCCGATGACCTCAAAACAATTACAAGAGCACAGGGAATAGGCAAAAAAATTGCACAGAGAATTGTTCTTGAACTCAAGGACAAGCTTGCAAAAGCGGCTAAAGAGGACAGTTCTTTTGCACAGGCGGCACAGAACAGCGTGAATGTTTCAACGGGAAATGTTCCGAAAGCAATCGAGGCACTCGGAGTTTTGGGTTATTCTCCTTCGGATGTTTCGCCCGTACTCGCAACACTCGACAGCGCCTTGCCTGTTGAACAGCTTATTTCGCTCACATTAAAACAGATGGGAAGACAGTAATATATGAGTAAAATGGAATTCTCGGATGAATTTGATTTTGAAAACAGAATAACCGATACCTCCGAAATTCCCGAAGATACGGCAGAGAGCGACAACCCTCTGCGGCCGAAAACACTTTCGGAATACATAGGACAGGAAAAGGCAAAGGAAAACCTCAAGGTCTTTATCGAGGCGGCAAAAATCAGAGGCGAAACCCTTGACCATGTACTGCTCTACGGCCCTCCGGGACTCGGTAAAACAACTCTTTCGGGAATCATTGCGAATGAACTCGGTGTGTCAATGAGAATAACCTCAGGCCCTGCAATTGAAAAGCCGGGCGACCTTGCGGCATTGCTTACCAACCTTAACGAGGGCGATGTACTTTTTATTGACGAAATTCACAGACTGAGCCGTTCCGTTGAAGAAATACTTTACCCTTCAATGGAGGACTTTGCAATTGACATTATCACGGGTAAAGGTCAGATGGCGGCTTCGTATCATCTGCCGTTGCCAAAATTTACACTTGTCGGAGCAACCACAAGAGCAGGTCAGCTGACCGCTCCTTTGCGTGACCGCTTCGGTGTGGTGTTAAGACTTGAGCTCTACACTCCCGAGGAGCTTGCACAGATTGTTGAAAGAAGTGCCGGAATCCTCGGAATAAAAATTGAACATGACGGTGCGCTTGAAATTGCATCCCGTTCAAGGGGAACACCACGAATTGCAAACCGACTTTTAAAGCGTGTGCGTGACTTTGCACAGGTTATGTCAAACGGTGTCATCACACTTGAAACCGCAAGGACAGCGCTTGACAGACTCGAAATTGACGAACTCGGTCTTGACCGCAACGACAGAAGAATGCTTGAGGCAATCGTTCGTTTTTATAACGGCGGTCCTGTCGGACTTGAAACACTTGCGGCGGCAATCGGTGAAGAGGCTGTAACAATCGAAGATGTCTATGAACCGTATCTTTTGCAGATAGGTTTTGTCAGCAGAACACCGAGGGGCAGATGCATAACTGCCGAGGCTTGCAGACATCTCGGCTGTGAATTTCCTAAGGGCGTTGTAAATGCACAGCCAACACAGCCGACTCTCTTTGGTGACAGGGAGTCATAAATCAGTCACAATATGAGTGTATAATTCAACAGAGTGCAAGGCTTTTACTTGGGTTATATCGAAAATTTCAGTTTTGAAAATTTACAATCTACAAATTATTTAACGGAGGAATATATATAATGGGAAGATTATTCGGTACAGACGGTGCAAGAGGTGTTGCAAACGCAGAGCTTACACCCGAACTTGCAATGAATATAGGCAGAGCGGCGGCAATGGTTCTTATCAGCGATGAGGTTGAACACCCCACAATTTTAATCGGTAAGGACACAAGACTTTCGGGCGATATGCTCGAGGGCGCACTTATTGCAGGACTTTGCTCGGTAGGTGCAAATGTTCACATTCTCGGGGTAGTTCCTACTCCTGCGGTTGCTTATCTTGTAGGCAAATACAATGCCGATGCAGGTATTATGATTTCCGCATCACACAACCCGTTTGAATTTAACGGTATCAAAATTTTTAGCTCTGACGGATGCAAGCTCCCCGATGATCTCGAAAACAGAATTGAAGAAATCGTACTTGACCATGTTGTTCCGTATGCATCCGCAACAGATGAAAATATCGGCAGAGTAACATATGATACAGAGGCGGCTGATTTGTATATTGACCACCTTGTTTCGGCAGTTGACTGCGACTTTGAGGGTATGGAAATCGCACTTGACTGCTCAAACGGTTCTTCTTCAAGAACAGCCGAAAAGCTTTTCACAAAGCTTGGCGCAAAGGTTCATATGCTTTTTGACGAGCCTGATGGTGTGAACATCAACCGTGACTGCGGTTCAACTCATATGAGCAAATTGCAGAAGTATGTTCGTGAACACAAGCTTTCATGCGGTCTTGCATTTGACGGTGACGCCGACAGATGTCTTGCGGTTGACGAAAACGGAAGCCTTGTTGACGGCGATTATCTTATTGCAATCTGTGCAAATGATATGAAGCAGAGAGGCGTACTCAAAAAGAATGCTGTTGTCGGAACAATTATGACAAACATGGGCTTTAACAAGTTCTGCGAAGAAAACGATATGCACTTTGTTTCAACAAAGGTTGGCGACAGATATGTTCTTGAGGCTATGATGCAGGAGGGCTACAATATCGGCGGCGAGCAGAGCGGTCACATCATTTTGCTTGACTATGCAACAACAGGCGACGGTCAGCTTTCAGGTGCAATGATTCTCAGCATTATGAAGAGAACAGGCGAAAAGCTCAGTCAGCTTGCAAAGATTATGGAGCGTTTGCCGCAGGTGCTCATTAATGTAAAGGTCAGCAGAGAGGGCAAGCTCTCATTCTATACAGACAGGGAAATCAAGGCTGAAATCGAAAGAGTTAGCGAAATCCTCGGTGACAGAGGCAGAATCCTTGTTCGTGTATCTGGAACAGAACCTCTCGTAAGAGTAATGCTCGAGGGCGAAAACCTCGAAGAAATTCAGAACCTTGCGGAAGAAGCCGCACAGGTAGTAAGGGAAAGACTTGCATAATGCGATTATCTGATAAATGGAAAGATTATGAACTTATAGATACCTCTGACGGGGAAAGACTTGAAAGATGGGGAGATATTATCCTTATCCGTCCCGATCCGCAGATTATCTGGTCAAGCGAAAAGAAAAATCCTCTTTGGTATTCGGCACATGCCCGTTACCACCGTTCAAATCGTGGCGGAGGAAGTTGGGAGCAGTACAAAAAAGTTCCCGACCGCTGGACTGTAAATTACGGCGACCTCGTTTTCAACATCAAGCCTATGGGTTTCAAGCACACGGGCGTGTTCCCCGAACAGGCAGTTAATTGGGATTTTGCCGCAGAAAAAATTAAAAACGAAAACAGACCGCTTAAAATTCTCAACCTTTTCGGTTACACAGGCTGTGCAACTCTTGCGTGTATGAACGCAGGCGCAACCGTTTGCCATGTTGACGCATCAAAGGGAATGGTTCAGTGGGCAAAGGAAAATGCCGCATCAAGCGGTATTGCCGACAGGCCTGTCCGTTGGCTCGTTGACGATTGCGTAAAATTTGTACAGCGTGAAATCCGCCGTGGCAACAGGTATGACGGAATCATTATGGATCCTCCGTCATACGGCAGAGGTCCGGGCGGTGAGGTCTGGAAACTTGAAGAACAGCTTTATTCACTTGTAACCCTGTGCAAACAGGTTCTCTCAGACAATCCGCTGTTTTTCATTCTCAATTCCTACACAACGGGACTTTCTCCCGCTGTAATGGAGTATTTGCTCGGAGTTCTTTTGCAGAAGGACTTCGGCGGAAAAGTATCAAGCGATGAAATAGGACTGAAGGTGAGCGACACGGGACTTGTATTGCCGTGCGGCTCAACCGCAATATGGGAGAAATAATAAATGAGCTTTATTTCACTTGACAACATCAGCTTTTCATATTCCGACATTGAAAGCGGTCAGCCGTACAAAAATGCGGTTGACGGTGTTTCTCTCGATATCGAAAAGGGTGAATTTGTTGCCCTTCTCGGTCACAACGGATGCGGAAAGTCAACTGTTGCAAAACATCTCAACGCAATGCTATTGCCGGATAAGGGCAAAGTGTATGTTGACGGAGATGACACATCAGATGAAAACAAGACATATGACATAAGAGAAAAAGTGGGACTTGTACTTCAAAATCCCGACAACCAGCTTGTTGCAAGCGTTGTTGAGGAAGATGTTGCATTCGGCCCCGAAAACCTCGGAATACCGCCAAAGGAGATTCGACAGAGGGTTGACGATGCCCTCAAAGCCGTTGATATGTACGATTACCGTGAACACGCTCCGTTCAAGCTTTCGGGCGGTCAGAAACAGCGTATTGCAATTGCGGGAATTCTTGCAATGCAGCCGCAATGCATAGTTCTTGACGAACCCACGGCAATGCTTGACCCTAACGGCCGTGACGAGGTAATGACAACGCTTTTAAAACTCAACCGTGAAAAGAATATGACGGTTGTCCTCATCACGCACTATATGGAAGAGGCAGTCCTTGCCGACAGAGTTGTCGTTATGGACGCAGGAAAAATCCTAACTCAGGGTACACCAGAAGATGTTTTTTCACAGGCGGAGCTGCTCAAAAAGCACCGTCTTGATGTTCCGCAGGCAACAGAGCTTGCATACAGACTCAGGGGGTGCGGAGTAAAATTTGATAAACTTCCTCTCAATGCAGAGCAATGTGTAAAAATGCTTGAGGAGGTGCTGTCATGAGCAAGGTGCTTGAACTGAAAAATTTAAGCTATGTTTACGGAACAGGCACTCCGTTTGAGAAAACCGCTGTCAATAATTTGAGCCTTTCAATTGAAAAAGGCGAGTTTATCGGCATTATGGGACACACGGGCTCGGGCAAGTCAACACTTGTTCAAATGCTCAACGGGCTTATGAAACCAACTTCGGGACAGGTTCTTCTTGACGGTGAGGATATCTGGGCAAATCCCAAGGATATCAGAAAAATCCGTTTCAAAGTCGGAATGGTATTTCAGTATCCCGAATATCAGCTTTTTGAAGAAACCGTTGCCAAGGACATCGCATTCGGCCCTACGAATATGGGCAAGAGCGGTGCAGAGCTTGAAAAAGCGGTAAATGACGCCGCAAGATTTACAGGACTTAAAGATGAACTTCTTGAAAAATCTCCGTTCGACCTTTCGGGCGGTGAAAAGAGAAGGGCGGCAATTGCAGGTGTTATTGCAATGAATCCCGAGGTTCTAGTTCTTGACGAACCGACCGCAGGTCTTGATCCTATGGGCAGAGATGTGCTGTTGAGCCAGATTGTGCAGTATCACAAGGAACGCAAAAACACCGTTATCCTTGTATCCCACAGCATGGAAGACATTGCAAGGGTTGCCGATAAGATAATCGTTATGAACAAGTCAAACCTCGTTATGTTTGATAAGACGAAAGAAGTTTTCTCAAAGGGACGAGAGCTTGAAAAAATAGGACTTCGAGTACCGCAGATAACAAAGATTATGCTTGAACTGCGTGAAAAAGGTTTTAATGTTCCCGAAGGAATACTTACTGTTGATGAGGCAATGGACTGTATTTCCTCACTGCTTGACAAGGAGGGTAAAATATGGTAAGAGATGTTGCGTTCGGTCAGTATTTTCCTGCGAACAGCGTAATCCACAAATGTGATCCCCGTGCAAAGCTGATTATGCTTGTCGGATTTCTCGTAATTATTTTCTGTACTTTTAATTATGCTTCGCTTGCGCTTGTTGTGCTTTTTACCGCACTTTTCGTTGCGGCAAGCAAGGTGCCTGCAAAGTTCTATTTCAAAAGCATGAAAGTAATTATATTTATTATAATAGTAACCTCAATTCTCAATGTGTTCTACGGTTCGGGTGATCCGCTTGTACAATGGGGAATTTTCAAAATTACCTTAAACGGCATTAACAGAGCAATTTTTGTTTCGGTAAGAATCATCTGTCTTATCCTTGCAAGCTCCTGTCTTACATTCACAACATCTCCGACAGAGCTTACGGACGCAATCGAAAGACTGATGAAGCCGCTTGCAAAACTGCACTTTCCCGTTCACGAGATTGCAATGATGATGTCGCTTGCTTTAAGATTTGTTCCCACACTTCTTGAAGAAACCGACAAAATTACTCAGGCTCAAAAGGCACGAGGTGCCGATATGGAGTCGGGTAATATTATTCAGAGGGTAAAGGCGTTTATCCCTATTCTTATTCCGCTTTTTGTTTCGGCATTCAGAAGAGCCTATGAGCTTGCAACAGCTATGGAGTGCCGTTGCTACCGTGGCGGAACAGGAAGAACACGAATGAAAACTATTCATATGGCAAAGCGTGACTATGTATCTTTTGTAATGGTCGCACTTCTAATCGGCGGAGTGATTTTATGCAACATATTCCTGCCTGCGGCAGTTTAAGAAATCTTCTTCTCACAATTTCATATGACGGAAAAGAGTTCCACGGCTGGCAGATTCAGCAGAACGCAATGACGGTTCAGGAGGCTTTTCAAACTGCTCTTTCTAAGATTATCGGCAATGACTTTGATGTAAAGGGATGCAGTCGCACAGACAGCGGAGTTCACGCAAATATGTACTGCATCAGCCTTAAAACAGAGCATCCCATAAAGCCCGAAAGGCTCAAGGCGGCGCTTAACCGCTGGTTGCCGCTAAGCATTGCGGTTCTTGACTGCAAAGAGGTTGCACCCGATTTTCACGCCCGCTATTCCTGCACAAGCAAGGAATATATCTACAAAATCTGGAACAGCGAGGTGCGAAATCCGTTTCTTGACGGATACGCACTTCATTACAGATACAAAATTGACGAAAATCTGCTCGACAAAGCCGCTCAGGCATATGTCGGCAGACACGATTTCACTTCCTTTTGCACGCTTGATAACCGTGAAAAAGGGGATATGACCAGAAATGTAAAAGCCTTTTCGGTAACCCGTGAGGGCGACCTTGTTACAATGAAGGTTGAGGCTGACGGCTTTTTGTACAATATGGTTCGTATTATGGTGGGAACACTTCTCAGGATTCAGCAGGGTAAAATTGCTCCCGATGAAATTCCCTCCATTATAGAAAAGAAAAACAGAAAATATTCGGGTCCGACCGCACAGGCTTGCGGATTGTACCTGAATCGTGTGAATTATGAAAATGACAACAGTTCACAAAAAAGGAGTGAACGCTGATGTTTAAAAAATTTAAAGGACATTATTCAAAACGAAAGACACATAAAACCGACAGAGATGTAATGAGCTATGAGGATATGCCTCTTGACGATTATGAACAGGAAAAAACCGAAATGTCGCCGCAGGCTGTCAAGAAAATCGTACTCGGTGCGTGTATTGCCATTGCTGCAGGACTTATAGTTTTTGCCTTTGCAAACCGTGACAAGCTCACATGGGAGAACATCTCAAACTGGTGGACTTATGATGTACTCGGAAATGCCGGTCACGGCTATCCCGTTGACATTATCGGTTCCGAGGTTTCATCGGGCAACTTTGCAGTGTCACAGGGACATGCCGTGTATGCGTCGGACACCTCGTTCGTAACCCTTACAAATTCGGGTACAGAGGTTGCACGACTTCAGCTTACACATTCAAATCCCGTAATGAAAAACAATGAAAACAGATTTCTCACATACGGAATCGGCAGTTCAAGCTATGAGATAAGCAGTTTTGACGAAACGCTTTACTCAGGCAACGCCGAAAATAAAATATACACAGGTGATGTTGCCTCAAACGGTACATACTGTCTTGTTACCGAGGACAACGGTTATCTTACAACGCTGTATGCCTACAGCAAAAATAATAACAGAATTTACAAATATTCTTTTTCGGAGTATTATATAACATCGGTAGCAATTAACAAGGACGGCTCCGGTTGCATTGCCACAGGTGTGTCAAGTGATAAGGGTTCAGCGGTAACGGGCGTTTATGTGCTTGATTTTTCACAGGAAAAGCCTGTTTCAACCTACAAAATTTCGGGTGACAGCGTGCTTGATTGCAAGTATCTGACCTCAGATACGGCGGTTCTTGTGGGCTCACAGGCAAGCTATATTGTTAAAAAAGGTGAAAAGAACTACAAAACAGTAAGCTATGAGGACAAAACTCTTTCAAATTACTGCTTTAACACAGATACATCAACCTATACAATGGCTCTTTCAAGGAGCGGTGACGGAAGAAGTGTTGCTCTCATAAGCTATAACAGTAACGGCGAGGCGCAGTACACAATAAATACCGAACACAAAGCCGATTCGCTTTCTGTCTACAAGGGTACGGTTGCAATCCTTGACGGAAATGTTGTTTACGGTTATAATCAAAAAGGCGATTTGCTTTATTCGACAAATTCGGGAACCGGTTCAAAAAAGATTGTGCTTGCCTCGGACTACACCGCTTACATTCTCAGCGTAAATCAAATTAGGTTTATTGACCTTGACAGTGCATCGAGCGACGATACCGCTCAAACTTCAAAACAGGAGTAATAAATTTGGTTGCAGATATAATTATTATTGCCGTGTTTGCGCTTTTGTTTTTTATTGATTTCAAGCGTGGCATAGCAATTACAATTCTCAATGTTGCAGGTGTGGCTCTCACGGGCTTTCTTGCATATCACATTTCAAATTTTCTTGCATCGTGGGTTTATACGGCATTTGTTCAGCAGACCTTAACAACAAATCTGCAACAAATGATTGACACTCAGGGCATCAACTCAGCCATTGCAAACAGTTTTTCGGCTTTGCCAAACTGGGTTATGGGAATGCTCGGATTCTTCCTTTCAATTTTCGGATTGGATTCAAGTGTCTATACAAATGATTTTCAGGTTCCGAACTCTGCTGCAGCGGCGGTGTCGGCTTCGGTGGAAAATCTTATTCAGCCGGTTATCACAGGAATGTTCCGCTTGGTTATCGGTGTAGTTATATCAATAATTATCTTTATAATTATAAAAATTCTTGTTAAAAAACTTGCAAGAGTGTTTAAAATACCCGTGGTGAAACAGATTAATGAGCTTCTCGGAGGTGTGTTGGGACTTGCGGAGGCGGCAATCCTTGTGTTTTTTGCCGTTAATATCTTTTCGGGAGTGCTTGAGTTTTCAAATCCCGAAATGCTTAATAACCCGATGATTTCGGGTGCTGTTTTTAAATTTTTCAGCGTTGCAGTCTGAATGAAGAAACAGGAGGGAACAGTAATGGAAAAAGAAAAAGATGTGTGGAGCTTTAAAACATCCGATTTGGTTACTATACCTAATATTATAACTTATGTAAGATTTGTGCTTATAATCCCGTTCGTATATTTTTTCCTTGCGGAACAGTATATATATGCGGCAATATGTATAGGTTTGTCGGGACTTTCCGATTGCTTTGACGGAATGGCTGCCAGAAAACTCAATCAGGTAACTCCTCTCGGAAAAATCCTTGATCCCATTGCAGACAAGGTAACGCTTTTTGCGGTCGTTATCTGTATGGTGATTTATGTGCCTATGGTTCTTCCGATTCTTGTAACACTTCTGGTCAAAGACCTTCTTATGCTCCTCGGCGGTGCCGATTTAATCAAAAAAAGACTCACTCCGCCTTCTGCAAATTGGTACGGAAAGGTCGGAACAATTATTTTCTACTTTTCCGTATGTCTTATCGTATTTCTCAAGGCCTTTTTTGCCTACGAAAATATGGTGCTTGATTTGATATTGCTTTCGGTTACAGCCGCATCCATGCTATACGCTTTGTATCGTTACGGCAAAATCTATTTTGCAATGATTAAGGAGTACAACGAATCACTTAAAAAGACAGCTGACATTAAAAATAAATAAATTCCGACAAATAAATATTGAATTATTTGTTAAACAGTTGTATAATTCTTATATTACCATGACAGCAAATGTGCAATTTGGTGTCCTAAAAAGGAGTATGCTATGCTTTGTACAAGATGCGGAAAACGGCCTGCGGTTGTTTTCGTTTCAAATAATAATTCCAAAGACGCCCCAACGGCAGGTTATTGCCTTACCTGTGCAAAAGAGCTTGGAATCAAGCCGGTTGAGGATCTTATCAGCAAAATGGGTATCTCGGATGAGGACCTTGAAAATGTTCAGGATCAGATGAATACCCTCATGAACGGTATGGGTGACGGCGATATGTCGCAGCTTATGGAACAGCTTGGTGCGGATAACCTTGCCGAGCAGATGGGCGATTTTGCTAAAGACGGTGACGGCAGTGAGGATGATGACTTCTCCCACGGCGCACCTGCATTCCCTGCATTTTTCAACAGTATGTTCGGCGGACAGAACAACAATGCGACAAATCAGGATAATAATAAAAAGGGCAAAAAAGAGAAAAAAGAAAAGAACAGAAAGCACATCAATCTTTACTGTGAAGACCTCACACGCAAGGCGAGAGAGGGCAAAATCGACCGCATTGTCGGCAGAGACAGCGAGATTGAGCGTGTAATTCAGATTCTTTCAAGAAGAACAAAGAACAATCCTTGCCTTATCGGTGAACCCGGTGTAGGTAAAACCGCTATTGCAGAGGGGCTTGCTCTCCGCATTGCCGCAGGAAATGTTCCTCAAAGACTTAAAAACAAGGAAATCCAGCTTCTTGACCTCACCTCACTTGTTGCAGGTACTCAGTTCAGAGGTCAGTTTGAAAGCAGAATCAAAGGACTTGTTTCCGAAATCAAGGAGAACGGCAACATAATTCTCTTTATTGATGAGGTTCACAGCCTTGTCGGCACAGGTGACAACGAGGGTACAATGAATGCCGCAAATATCCTCAAACCGGCTCTTTCAAGGGGCGAAGTTCAGGTTATCGGTGCTACAACATTCAATGAATACAGAAAATATATCGAAAAGGATTCTGCTCTCGAAAGAAGATTTCAGCCCGTAAAGGTCGGCGAGCCTACAATTGCTCAGTCAATTGATGTTATCGCAGGCGTAAAATGCTATTATGAGGCACATCACCGTGTAATTGTTGACGATGATATCGTTCGCAAGACGGTTGTCCTTTCCGAAAGATACATAACAGACCGTTTTCTTCCCGACAAAGCAATCGACCTTCTTGATGAAAGCTGTGCCTGTGCTGCTCTCCGCAATAAAAACATGGAGCGTCACGATAAGCTTGAGGACGAAAGACAGAAGCTTCTTATCAGAAAGGACGCTCTTACAAATGCAGATGAGGTAAACTACGAACAGCTTGCCGAGGTCAACACAAGCCTTGCAAGAATTGACAGCGACCTTAAAGAAATTGATCCCGAAACTCTCGTTTCAAAGGTTACAGAGGAGGATATCGCCAAGGTAATCGAACTCTGGACAGGCATCCCCGCATCAAGAATCAAGGAAAATGAGCTTTCAAAGCTTGCCGACCTTGAGAACGAGCTTAAAAAGAAAATTATCGGTCAGGACGAGGCTGTAAAGGCTCTTGCATCTGCAATCAGAAGAAGCAGAGTTCAGATTTCACCTCGCCGCAGACCTGCATCGTTCATCTTTGTAGGTCCTACAGGTGTCGGTAAAACAGAGCTTGTAAAGGTTCTCAGCAAGGAACTTTTCGATACCCCCGAAACTCTTATCAGACTTGATATGAGTGAATTTATGGAGAAACATTCGGTTTCTAAAATTATCGGTTCACCGCCCGGATATGTCGGTTACGATGAGGCAGGACAGGTAACGGAGAAAGTTCGCCGCAGACCTTATTCGGTTCTCCTCTTTGATGAAATCGAAAAGGCTCATCCCGATGTTCTCAATATTTTGCTCCAAATTCTTGACGAGGGCAGAGTTACAGACGCTCACGGCAGAACAGTAAACTTTGAAAATACTGTTATCATTATGACATCAAATGCCGGTTCTGCATCAAAGGATAGCGCATTAGGCTTTGGCAAGACTGAAGAAGATGCCTCAAAAGAAAAGGTTATGAAGGCACTTTCCGAGTTCCTCCGTCCCGAATTTATCGCAAGAGTTGATGAGGTTATCGTATTCAACAGCCTTAAAAAGGACGATTTTGTTAAGATTGCAGACCTTATGCTCTCTGAGTATGTACCGACTCTTGAGGAAAAGCACATCAAATTCACATTTGACGAAAAGGTTTGTCAGCTCCTTGCAGAAAAGTCATGCAACGGTGCAAGCGGTGCTCGTGACCTCAGAAACACAATTCGCAGAGAGGTTGAGGAGAAAATTGCAAACGCAATGATTGAGGCAGGTGCAGGCGGTGTTACTGCAATGCACCTTACAGCCGAAAACGGTGAGCCTGTTCTTCAGTCAATCTGATTTTAACGGTAAAAGTTAACACATAAAATTTCCGCATATCGGGCAGTCATCACGATTGCCCGATTTTTTGTTACAATATAATTCCATTAAAGAACAATCCCGCACGGCGAGCCACCGTACCCTGTTCGTGTAGATAGTTTGTAATATCAAAAAACATATTATGCCCGAGCGGAAGTTTTTTTAAATTGAA
>ULXP01009882.1_pt1 | contig 23018 bp, 17 predicted proteins | sample 1961351 | NCBI WGS metagenome assembly ULXP01 (sample SAMEA4835840, study PRJEB28245) | human gut metagenome | biome: gut microbiome; material: fecal sample | place: Denmark | collected 2008 | reverse complement strand
GTAAAATAGCAATTCCTGTCACATTGCAAAGTATGCTGCAGGCATCATTTTCAATTGTTGACCAGATCATGATCGGACAGTTAGGCGAAACAAATATATCAGCAGTTGGATTATGCGGTAATTTTTCACTGATTTTTTAAACACAGGACTGAACTATCTGCTGATATTTGGAAAATTGGGATTTTCATATATGGGAATAAAGGGAGCTGCAATTTCCACACTTATTTCGCAGTTGTTTAACCTGGTATTCTTGTTATCGGATTTGTCTTATGTACCAGAAAAGATGGAGATAAACCAGTGTTATCTCTGCATTTTAAAAAAATCACAATCCGTGATTATCTGGTAATGATTATGCCGATTCTGATCAGCGAATTTTTATGGAGTCTCGGGCAAAATGTGGAGTCGGCAGTTTATGGACATCTTGGCACATCAACCCTTGCAGCCTATACCCTTACCGGTCCGATACAAGGACTTATCGTAGGAGCACTTAGTGGATTGTCTGCGGCTGCCGGTGTGATGGTCGGCAAGAGGCTTGGCAGGAAAGAATATGATGAGGCTTACACAGAGTCGAAGAAGATTATGTATGCCGGCTTATTTGGTGCAGTAACGGTATCGGCTTTGCTCATTCTTTTGGCTGGAGTATATACCGGATTATATCGTGTTGATGACAGCGTAAAAGAGCTTGGAAGAACACTGCTTATCGTATTTGCCTTGTATGCTCCGGTCAAGGTAGAAAATATGATACTTGGCGGAGGAATTATTCCGGCTTGCTGTATCGTTAATTATCTTTGGAAAGCGTAAATGGATAATTAGTTTATGCTGATTTACCTTCTTGCAGGATTTATCTGCGCCGTTTCAGTCCGTGTTCCTTATAATACCTGTCTTTATCCTCATACATCAGGCGCTCCGATTCGTTTAAAAGCAGATCAATATCCTTAGGACCGTGTTCTTTCCATATCATGCCAACCGCCATCGTAACCTGATGTTCTTTCATATCCATGCGCAGTTTCTCAACGTGTTCCCTCAGGTCTTTTTCCTCTATTCCAAGACAAAGTACTAAAAATTCATCGCCGCCGATCCGATACAGACCATACCCCTTAAATACACCCGCTAAGCACTCACATGCCCTGATGATCAACCGATCTCCGGCTTCATGCCCCTGCTCATCATTGACCTTTTTCAGCCCTGTGATATCGCAGTACACTACACCGATCTGTTCCCCATTCCACTCATGCTCCACAAACCAGTCGACCGCATAACGATTGCCAAACTGAGTGAGCTGGTCACGATAACTCATGCGTTCTAACTGACGGAGCAGATTTCTTCTCCGAATGGAGGAAACAATAAAAGATCCCATGATATGAAGCATATCGGAAACATAATCTAATGATTCTGCCGGCGGATTATCCACTCCGTAAAATCCAATGATCTTTTTCTCCCAATAAAGTGGAACAACCACCAGTGAATGGATATCCTGACGTTTCAGATTCTTATACTGTTCCGAATCTTCCTCTCTGATGTTCTCCAGATTTTCAATTACAATGTTTTTATCTTCTTGAAAATTCCGATACCAGTTGGCACATAATTCTGGTGGAAGGTTCTGTAAATTATCTTTCTCCGGCTTGATTCCATTTGCAACCCACTCGTAAGTGTTGTCATCGCACCCATTCTCATTATGCTCAAAAATATATGTCCTCTCTCCATCTAATGCCTTTCCTATATATTCCAGAATGATGTCCAGCGATTTATCCGCAGAAGATGTTCCAAGGGCAAGACGCAGTCCCTCATTAACGATTTTTTCCAGTTTTTCGTAGCGGCGTACCACATTTTTCTGATGTTCCTGAGAACTTATATTCAGAGCAATCTCTATTCTATATCGTCTGCCATTGTCCTCCACAACAGTATCCTTAATTTTAAAGTATTTATTTAAAAGCGGGTTAAAATACCGCCACTCCTTAAACTGTCCCTCCTGCAGTTCATCATTATTGCAGATCGTACAGGGCAGGCTTGAATTCTGAAGCAATTCATAACATTTTTTGCCGGCAAGTTCTTCTTTTGAATGTATCCCATAAGTATCTCTCATCTTTTTATTCATATAAACCAGTTCATGGGTATCCGCATCTGCAACATAAACATATTCATTCATATTTTCAAAAAAATTCCAGATTCTTTCCATACCATTCCCCATTTCGTGCTTTTTTATAAAAACAATATTCTCATTCCTGACAAGCCTAAATACAAACTTATTATCTATTATAACTCAAAATTCGACAATATACAGTATATTTTTTCATTTAACCAGAAAAAGGAAGTATGAAAAATAAAAAATCATTTTTCACACCCCCTTTTCTCATTCAGGGCGACAGAAAGGTTCCCAAAACATTTATTTTATTGATTTATCCAAGTATCTCTGCTAAATCTGCTTCCGGTGTCGTGATCGGTGCAATGCCGTAATTTTCAACCAGATAATTTAAAATATTCGGTGAGATAAATGCCGGCAGTGTCGGTCCGAGTTTTATATTTTTGATGCCAAGATGGAGCAGTGTCAGTAAAATACAGACTGCTTTCTGCTCATACCAGGAAAGAACCATGGAAAGCGGCAGTTCATTGACTCCACATTCAAATGCCTCGGCAAGTGCTACTGCAACACGGATCGCACTGTAGGCATCGTTGCACTGTCCCATATCAAGGATTCTCGGCAGTCCACCGATCGTTCCAAGGTCAAGATCATTGAAACGGTATTTTCCACATGCAAGTGTTAAAATCATGGTATCTTTTGGCGTCTGTTTTACAAACTCTGTATAATAATTTCTTCCCACCCGTGCGCCATCACAGCCGCCGACTAAAAAGAAGTGACGGATATCACCGGATCTTACGGCTGCGATCACCTGATCTGCCACGCCGAGTACCGTTCCATGTCCAAACCCGGTCATCACTTTTGTGCCGCCGTTGATACCGGTAAATGCCGTATTCTCTTCGTAACCACCAAGTTCTAACGCTTTTTCAATAACCGGTGTAAAGTCCTTATCTTCCCCGATGTGTATCATTTCCGGATAAGACACCACTTCCGTGGTAAATACACGGTCTGCATAGCTCTCTTTGACCGGCATCAGACAGTTCGTCGTGTAAAGGACCGGTGCCGGGATATGATCAAATTCTTTCTGCTGATTCTGCCATGCGGTACCAAAGTTGCCTTTTAAATGTGGGTATTTCTTTAATTCCGGGTAGGCATGTGCCGGCAGCATCTCTCCGTGGGTATAGATGTTGATTCCCTTGTCCTTTGTCTGCTCCAATAAAAGTTTTAAGTCATACAGATCATGTCCGGTAATCACGATAAACGGTCCCTTTTCCACCATAAGCGGAACTTCCGTTGGCGCCGGTGTTCCAAAGGTCTCTGTATTGGCACGGTCTAACATCTCCATGCAGATTAAGTTTACTTTTCCTGTCTCAAGCACGAGTGGAAGCAGATCTTCCATCTCAAAATCCTCGCCAACTGCAAATAAACCGCGGTAGAAAAAATCGTTTACTTCCTCATTTGTATAACCGAGTACCATCGCGTGATAAGCGTATGCCGCCATACCGCGGATTCCGAATAAGATCAGGGATTTTAAGGAACGGATATCCTCATTCGCTTCCCACATCCGCTTCATATCATAATCGCTGGTGTTTCCGCACGGTGACATACAGGTCGTGCATCCCGGCGCAACTTTTGCTTTTTCTTCCCGGACACGGGCGATCATCTCACGCAATGTCTCATCATTAAAATTCACATTCGTGATCGTTGTGAATAAACCTTCTATTATAATACGGTCTGTCTGCTCTGTCTTGGGGTTGTTCATGCAGGCATGTGCAAGTCCCACAAGTGCTCCTGTCAGTTCATCCTGCAAATCCGCTGTTGCACTTTTCTTTCCGCATACACCGGCTGCACCTGTACATCCGCTGCATCCCGCTGTCTGTTCACACTGAAAACAAAACATTTGATTCTCCCTTCTACTACCATTCTTTTTTATTCTAAAATTTTTCCGTCGATTGAGATCGTCACAACATTCCATGGAATGAATTTTCCGCTGTTCTTTAATGCAGTCACTGCTGCATGTTCAAGTCCACCACAGCAAGGTACTTCCATTCTCACGACCGTCACGCTCTTAATATCATTATTTTTAATGATCTCTGTCAGCTTTTCACTGTAATCCACATCATCTAATTTCGGGCAGCCGATCAGCGTCACTTTTCCACGGATAAAGTCCTGATGAAAACTGCCATATGCATATGCGGTACAGTCTGCTGCGATTAAAAGTTTTGCCCCGTCAAAGTATGGTGCATTGATTGGTGCAAGTTTGATCTGTACTGGCCACTGCCGCAATTCGGAGCTGACCGGTAAACCTGCATTCTGATTTTCTTCTGCAGGTTTTCTTTCAAGCTGACGCATTCTTGAACCCGGACATCCGCCGGAAAGTGCCTGTCCCATCGCCTGCATTTTTTTCTTTTTATTTTCCTGTACGGCCGCTTCATCATAGGCTGCCGCCTCACGCTCGATAAAAGAGATGGCTCCGACCGGACAGTTTGGCAGACAATCTCCAAGTCCGTCACAGTAATCGTCACGGAGCAGTTTTGCCTTTCCGTCCACAATACCGATTGCCCCCTCGTGACATGCTTGGGCACAAATACCACATCCATTACATTTTTCTTCGTCTATCTGGATCACTCTGCGTACCATAATAAATTCCTCCTGTTTTCCGCTTCCATTTTCTTTTTCTTTTGTTTTATTTACAGATTACAGGCTACTCTTCCTGTCATCTGTGTTCTTGACATTACTCGTACACTATACTAAAATTTTTTTCAAAAGTATGTTGTCATAACAACATTTTTAAAAATTTTTAAAAAAGAAGGTTTCTCTTTTATGGATTATCAGTTTTTAAGTCAGACAATGCTGTTTTCGGGCGAATCGCCGGAAGAAATCAAAGAAATGCTCTCCTGCCTCGGTGCAGTCACGAGGAGTTACGGAAAAGGTGAGATCATCTATCATGCCGGAGAATGTGTACATTCGATGGGCCTGGTGCTCTCTGGAAATGTTCAGATTGAAAGTGATGATGTCTGGGGAAATCACAGTGTACTAGATGACATAACTCCCGGCTTTTTCTTTGCCGAAACCTATGCCAGCCTGTCAAAAGAACCTCTGATGGTCAATGTTGTCTCTGCGGCTGCAAAGACAGAAGTGCTATTTTTAAATGTTGGACGGCTGCTCACAACCTGTAATAACAGCTGCACGCATCACAACCGCCTGATCCATAATATGTTTTTTATTTCGGCACGGAAAAATCTGCTTCTCTCCCGCAGAATCTTCCACACCACGCCAAAATCAATCCGCGGGCGGCTGCTCTCTTATCTGTCCACGCAGTCTGCCGCCGTAAAAAGTCTTGATTTTACAATACCGTTTAACAGGCAGCAGCTCGCCGATTACCTGAACGTAGACCGCAGTGCCCTTTCTGCCGAACTTTCAAAAATGCAGCGGGAAGGTCTCCTTAAAACGGAGCGCAATCATTTTACCCTCTGCGAAGATCCGTTAGAAACTTAAACCATGTGTACACAGTACCAGTCTTCATCCACCTGTTTAGACACTTCCCCGATGGAAACGATCGGATGGTCTATATCGTTTAATGGAATATATTCCACGCATCCTTCCCTGCCGTCCGACATGATAACCTGCTGGTGTCTGTATACTTTTACCATATTTTTTATAAATATATTGAGCAGATTCCAGTCAAGTCCTTTGTATCCCTCATCCACAAACCACTGCAGCACATCAAATGGAATTTTTTCTTTTTTGTAACTGCGTGCAGAAAGCATCGCATCATAAATATCAGAAATTGACGTGATCCTTGCAAAATAAGAGATGGACTCTCCCTTTAATCCATCCGGATAACCTTTTCCGTCTAATTTTTCATGATGCCAGCGCACCGCATATCGCACCTCTTCGTTGATATCCTCCCCAAGCAGTTCAAAAGAATAAAGAGGATGTCTTTTCATAACCTCAAATTCTTCCGGAGTCAGTTTTCTCGGTGCATTTAAAATTTCTTCCGGAATCTTCGTCTTTCCAATATCATGAAGCACACCTGTTAAAATCAAACTCCGGATGTCTTTTTCATCGAGTCCTAACCATTGTCCCATGATTCCGTTTAAAAGTGCAACGTTTAAGGAATGTCTCTGCAATGCCTCGTCAACCGGTCTTGGCACGGTAATACACTGGAAAATCTCTCCGGCATCCACGGATACCATTCTGCCGTATACTTTCTCCATCATACCTTCCACTTCAGCATGATTGACAAACATCACATTTTTGCTCATCTGAAGCACATGGTCGACGCCTTTGCACAGTTCTGTATACCCGGTTCTGTTTTCCAACATTTTCTGCTGTATTTCAGCCGGACGGTCTTTTCCCTTCATGATATACTCGTAAGATCCGCGGAATGTTGTAATATAATTATTGCCATCGCTGAAATTGATCAGTTTATCAAGTTTGCTTTTCGTGATAACTTCTCCGCTCGGCACTAAAAGTACACTTCCATTATAATTGTAAAGATTATCTGATAAAACAAGTCCTTCCCACAAGTACTCCATCGGTACTTTTTCGAGACGTTCTGTTTTTTCGTATTTTGCCATAACCGGTCCTAGACCTCCTTGTCAACCTTGATTCCTTTTAAATCTGCCTCTAAAACCTTCATGCTGCTTTTAATATCGTCAAGTCCCTGCTCTACACCGTCCATCTGCTTATGTTCCGTTGTAAGTGTCAGCATATCATCCAGCTTCATGTCCGGTGCCTCATGTCTCTGCTGTTTTTCCTTTGCACGGTCCACAGCCTCTTTCGTCCCCTCGATCAGTGCTTCTTCTACCGCACGTTTTTCTTCTAATTCATCTAAACGTTCCTGACGCTTTTCTTTTTCGTCTGCAGCATCCTTTGCATCCTCTTTTGCTTCTTCCATCTTCTCATCAATACCGTCTTTCACATCGGAGACAAGCATGGAGATCACATCATCATTTGCAGCATCCATAATATCATCGGCAGCATTCTTAGCATCCACCATTCCATGCGTCTTTAATTTTTCAATCATAATACGCTTTACATTGCCGACAGCAGCCTGCATCCCACTGTTTGCATTCCGGATCGTAACCTTTTCTTCTACTGCCTGGGCATTGATCTCGAGTGCACGTTTCTGGTACTCTGTGAGCGGTTGTTTATCGATTTCATTCAACCGTTTCCATTCATCCTCAGTCAGTTCGTCACCAACGCCACGCCTGTAATCCTGTCTCTTTTTCAACAGATTTAAATCCTGCTGTTCTTTGGAATCGTCCGCTACGTCGTACTGTTCCTTCAATGTCTTTTCCTGGTCTTCATAGCCGGCAAGTGCCTTCTTTGCTTCCGTCCGCTGTGCATCTAATTCCGCATAACGCTGTCTTTGCGATGCGATCGTCTTTTCCACAGCCTGATCATTATCCCACGCATCCTTTACCAGTTTCAGGGCACTTTTCTGTGCCATCTTTTTCCGCTGTTCGATCTGATTTGATGTTGTCAGTATAGGATTTCCTACAAAAAAAGTATTTTTCCCTGTTTTACTTGTCTGCTCTGCCCTGTGTCCTACTGCACTCTGTACATTTGAAAAACCATTTGCATTGATTGATAGATTCATAACTCCGTCCCCCATTTATCAAATCAATAAAAAAATATTCTATTTCTATATAAAGGTATCGGCATTTTTCTCTGTCACATTAATCGGAAATCAATATCTGTCTCACTTTTAACAGATCCATCTGCATCAGCACATGATCTGCATCCGGTTTCTGACTGAAATCAGGTGAAATGTTCGAGTGAATGTAAAATGTATGAAGTCCGACCTCCTTTTCTCCCAAAGTTCCATTTTTTCTTCATCTGTGTGAATATCCACCAGCGTTCCATATAAATCAAATATATGCGTCACGGATCACGCTATCCTAAATTTTTTCTGAGGCACAACAGGATCTTTTTTTCCAGCCGGCTGACCTGCACCTGTGTCATTCCAAGTTCTTTTGCTGTCTCGCTCTGCGTCCGGTTTTCAAAATAACGGCACCGGATAAGATTTTTCTCCCGCTCATCAAGCAATTCTAACAGCTGTTCAATTACCATCCGGTTTAATACCGCTTCTTTTTCCGGTTCATCCATGCCGTTTTCTTCTTTTTCACACAGCTGGTCAACCATCAGAAGTTCATCCCCGTCCTTCTCATAAACCGGCTGGTAGATTGATTCCACATCTCTTGCCGATTCCATTGCCATAATGATCTCACCACAGCTTAATCCTGTCCGCTCTGCAATTTCAAACAGTCCCGGTTCTCTTCCAAGTTCCCCCCACAGTTCTTCCTTGGCCCGTCCTGCCTTATAAGCATTTTCTTTTAATGTCCGGCTCACTTTTACCATGCCGTCATCTCTTAAAAATCTGCGGATCTCTCCCATGATCACCGGAACAGCATAAGTGGAAAATGCAAGATTCAATGAAAGATCAAATTTATCCACCGCTTTCATCAATCCAATGCACCCAATCTGAAATAATTCCTCCCTGTCGTGCCCCCGGTGTTCAAACCGGTTTACGATTGTATGTACCAGTCCAAGATTTCCTGCGATCAGCATATCCCTTGCACCTTTATCTCCCTCATGTGCCTGCTGCATCAGTTCTTTAAACCGCTCCATATCAGACGCCCATCCCTGCGCCGATCTTTTTTTTCATCGTAACGGTTGTTCCTTTTCCGGGTGCCGACTGTACCTCCACTTCATCCATAAAAGCTTCCATAAAAGCAAAACCCATGCCGGAACGTTCCAGTTCCGGTCTGGTTGTAAAAAAAGGCTCCATGGCTTTTGGCACATCCGCAATTCCGTGACCATGATCCCTCACCGTGATCTCCGTGCAGTTTCCACACAATTTACAAAATACCTCCACTTTTTCCTCCGGGCTGTCATACCCATGAATAATTGCATTTGTCACTGCCTCTGAAACAGCTGTCTTAATGTCAGAAATCTCATCTAATGTCGGATTTAATTCTGCCACAAACGCAGCCACCGCCATTCTTGCAAATCCTTCATTTACGGACCGTGCATCAAATTCCAGTTTCATTTCGTTTTCATTGATCTGATCTGCCTGCATATCTATTCTCCATTTCCTTTTCTTATTCTTAATTCTCTTCCAAAATCCCGCATATCCTATCTTTTGTTATACACTGATATCAGCATGCAGCCGCATCTGCCTGTCCATTTTTTTTCATACCGTATCCATCCGAATCAGCTTTTGCAGTCCTGACACCATAAAAATTTTCTTCACACGCTCGTTCATATTGACCGCTGTCACTTCACCACCGGAAAATCCCATACTCTTACATCTCCCAATAATCACGCCGATCCCGGAACTGTCCATAAACTCTGTTTCACGAAAATCAAACACAAGCCGCCTGACATGATATGCCCCAATCAGAAAATCTGCCTCCATCTTAAGCCTGCCAGCCTCATGATGATCAAGTTCCTTTGGCATCTGTACCGTCAGACACCCCTCTTTTAATTGATACTTTTCTTCCATAAATACTCCCTTCCTGTTACTTTTTATTTGGTTTAAGAGCCACCTTTCGACACAAAAATCCTATAAAAAAAGACGCCTAATATCACTTAGACGTCTTTTGTATCATCTTTATTCAGTTATATTCTTATTTTATTCTTCAATATTGATATAATTCTGTGCATTTGCTGCACGCTCTGTACCCGGATAGAGTTCTACGATCTTCTGATAGTAAATCTTTGCAGTATCAAGATCATTGTTCTTGCGATAAGCCTGTGCCAGATAATACAGTGCATATCCATCTTTGTAGGTTTCCTCCATATCCACAACTTTTTGTAAGCTCGTGGTAGCTTCCTCAAACTTCTGGCTGTTATAATCGCTGAATCCCTGATTATATAATGATTCAAGATAATCTGCGTTGACCTGTGCATTGATCGTCTCATAAACACTCTTCGCACTGTCACTTAAATATTCTTCGTTGACATTACCAAGTGCATTTCCGGCTGCCTCAATATCTCCATCCGAATAGGATGCATAGGCAGACAACAACTGATCATATGTGCTGATCTTATTTTCAGAACCTTCTGCACTATCCTTGACCTCAGTGATCTGGCTCGTCAGATCATCAATCTGCTTCTGCAGTGTACTGATTTCCTGATTCTTTGATGAGACGGTGTTATTCGCATCAAGCACCTGTGCCTTGGCATCATTCTGAACCTGCCGGCGCACACCCGGAACAACCAGAAATCCGGTAATTGCCGCACCGATTGCAATACCAATGACCATATTAAGGATGGTTCCCATCGCAGAATTGTCTTTTAAATACTTCGGCTGGATGATCGTCTCATTGCCACTCTGGTAGGAGATCTGTTCCTCTTTCTGCTTCTTACCCGAAGTATTCTCCTTTAATCCTGCATTCACTTCTTTTAGATAGCGGAGTGTGATCGTGTTGTTTGCATCAATCTTGCCTGCATTGCGCAACGACTTCTTGGCAAGATCATACTTCCCTTCCTGAATATAGAGCAATGCTAAAAGCTGATGTCCGCTGACTAATTTCGGGTTCAGAGACAGCACCTTTTTCAACTGGATAATAGCCAGATCACGACTGTCCTGTCTGCAGTACAATAATGCCTGATTGTACTTTTTAATAGTCTGATTGATCGTTTCAAGTCTTGATCTGTTATTCTGTATCTCATCTAAATAACGGCTTGCCGCATTCTCCGAAGGCTGATAGTTCTTACTGATCACCCACTCCGTCAACGCCTCCACCACTTCGCCCATCTCAAAATAGATCAGCCCAAGCAGATTTCTCGCATCTATATTTAATTTATTGAATTTCAGGCTTGTTTTCAGGCTTTCAATCGCCCCTGAAAGATCACGTACACCCGCCTTTGCCAGCGCATCATTGTAATATTCATTGGATGCCATGACGATTTTTTTATATATTTTTACATTTACACCGCAATTAGGGCAGATATTTTCTCTTCCAAGCTTTGCTCCACAATTATAGCACTTCATTCTTTCCCTCACTTCATGAATTTACATTTGGCTTTTCCAAAAGATGTCTTACATATTATGCTTTAATTCCTGCATCATCTCTTTTAAAACGTCTGTCATATCTGTTAATTCATGATTATATATCGCTTGTTCTGCCTCTTCTACTTCTAAGCTCGGTTTAAAATTTTTTAATTCTTCTTCAAAATTAATCATAATCGACCTGTCCTTTTCTGCCATATTCTCATGGCAAACATCTATTTTAAGATTCCTCCCTCCATCGCATCATTTAGGGGCAAAAAGAATCACCACTATATTATAATATAGTGGTGACAATAATCAAGTAAATTTATATTAAGTTTTTCGTAAAACTTCTGCCATATTCGACATCCGTTTTAGGAACATTCTCTTGTCTTGATCTTATCCTGCATTTTGTAAAACTCGGCTGATTTCACATAGTTCTGTACCAGCAGCTTTGTATCCTCGATCTGGATCGCTACTCCCGGATAAGTCTCGTGCAAAACAGTAACACACGCTCCGCTTGCACTCTCGATCAGATTGCGCAGCTGCTTTGCCTCCTCTTTGCTGTTTGCCAGTGTTGCAGTATCACGGATCTTGACACGAAGCAGTGTCACTCTTCTTGGATCATCCTTGTAGCTGACTCCACGTGCTTTTTCCAGTTCTTCAAACTTGCGCAGCCCCTCTTCAATCTGTACCAATCCCTGACTCAACTCCTGAATCGTCTTTTCTAACTGTCTGAGTTTTGCATATCCTTCCGGACTTGCCCCAGCCATAATAACGGTCTTTTTCTCAGCATCGTTACCCAATGTTGTAACTTCGATTCCACGAACTCCATGGATCTGACCACCGATAATGCTTCCACGTTTTCCATTCATGATGATCTTTCCAAAGCACTGTACCTGACAATCCATCATCACATCGGCACGGATATCGCCTGCACACTCAATGTGGGTAAATTCAAAAAACTTCGCCGTAATATTGCCTTTTGTCTTTACAGATGCTTTATTTCCGCCAAGCATTCCACTTCTTAAGATGATATCTTTCCCTGCCTCTAAAGTACATGCTTCAACGATTCCATCCACAGTGATCGTACCACTTGCTTTTACGATAACACCGCTCTCTACACCTCCGTGGATGACAACATCACCATGAAAATCAATATTGCCACTGGAAAGATCTGCATTGCCGGATAACTCATGTACCGGCAGAATCACAATCCTTTCATTCTGTGTCTCAATCTTGCCGCTCATCAGTGCAACGTAAGTATTATCGTCCCTGCGTTCAAACCCTTTTCCTTTGAGTGGCAGCTGTTCTCTTCCAGGCTTTGCAGGTATCGGTTTTCCTGTAACTGTCTTACCATCGATTCCTTCTACACAAGGATGATACTCCGCAATAACCTGATCCTGCACTACGGACTCTATCGACTTTACAGACCAGTAATCAACGGTTCCATCCGGACGTATCAGCGGTTTTTTATCAAAGTTGCAGTTAAAATTGTAATCATAATAACCGTCTTTTCCGTCTACCGGCTCTGTTCCCTGCGCAACTAACGTCTCCACACCATATTTTTTTTCATCAATCAGCTCCGTCAACGCTGCTTCATCTATTCCGTACTTGACACCTCTGTCATCCAATGCTTTCTGCAATGATTCAATTGTATATTCTCCCCCATCGTCTGGTGTTATAAGCATAACATACGCTTCCATGCTATCTGCCGTCATCCGTACGATTGGTTTTTCTTCTGTTACCATAGGCGTGCTCCCCAATTCTTTCTGATGTATGTATATATAGTAACGTAGAATACTCCTTATCTTATATAATACTCGTACTATTTTGCTTTTTCAAGTATATTCTTTAACAAATTCGTTCACTTTTCACATTATTTCCCAAAAAAGGAGCCATGTGAGACAGTCACTCCTTTACCGATAAATCCGTAAAAATAGTGCTTATCGCACATAACTCCTTTTTATTGTATCACGAAATCTTAATTATTTTGTCATCTGAGCAAGACGTTCTTTGACCTGTGCCATCATCTGCTCATATCCGGCAAGTTTATCTTTCTCTTCCTGTACTTTTGTTTCCGGTGCTTTGCTTAAGAATTTTTCATTTGAAAGCATTCCCTTAGAACGTGCAAGTTCTTTCTCTAAACGTGCCTGCTCTTTTAACAGACGCTCTTTTTCCTTCTCAAAATCAACCAGATCCTCCAGTGGCAGATACAGTGTAGCGCCAGGGATCACAACAGATACTGCATCCTCCCCGATGCCTGTCTTATCCTGCTGCACCATGACCTCACTTGCTCCGGCAAGGTTTGCATAAGCCTCTTTGGTCAGTTCAAAGGAATCACGCAGTGCAGCATCCTCTGCAACGATAAAGATCTTTGCTTTTCTTGATGGCGGAACATCCATCTCTGTACGCACGTTGCGGACGCCTTTTACAAGATCCTTGCAGTGTTCTAACATTTCTTCTTCTGCAGGGAAATTCCAGTCAGCGCGGTACTCCGGCCATTTTGCCAGCATGATCGTGTCTTCTTCCGGATGCAGTGTACAGAAAATCTCTTCTGTAATAAACGGCATAAACGGATGAAGAAGTTTTAATGCCTCTGTCAATACGGTCTTTAAAGTCCAGAATGCTGCGTTCGCAGATGCAGGATCATTTTCTTTATTATAAGTACGTGTCTTTGTGATCTCAATGTACCAGTCACAGAACTCATCCCAGATGAAATCATAGACTTTCTGTACAGCAATTCCCATCTCGTACTTATCCATATTTTCTGTCACATCTTTAGCAAGTGTATTCACTTTCGATAAGATCCACTTATCTGCCGGTTTTAACTCATCCAGTGACGGCTCTTTGATCTCGCTTCCCTCAAGATTCATCATAATGAAACGTGATGCATTCCATACTTTATTGGCAAAGTTTCTCGATGCCTCAACACGCTCCCAGTAGAAACGCATATCATTTCCCGGTGCATTTCCGGTGATCAGTGTCAGACGGAGTGCATCTGCGCCGTATTTATCGATAACTTCCAATGGATCGATACCGTTTCCTAATGATTTACTCATCTTGCGTCCCTGGGAATCACGAACCAGTCCGTGGAACAATACGGTATGGAACGGTGCTTTACCCATCTGCTCATATCCAGAGAAAATCATACGGATTACCCAGAAAAAGATAATATCATATCCGGTTACAAGCACATCGGTCGGATAGAAGTAATCCAGATCTTCTGTCTTTTCCGGCCAGCCTAACGTGGAGAACGGCCAGAGTGCAGATGAGAACCATGTATCTAAGGTATCCGGATCCTGTTCCATGTGATCACAACCGCATTTCGGACATTTCTCCGGTGCAGCCTTTGCTACGACCATCTCACCACAGTCCGGACAATAATATGCCGGTATGCGGTGTCCCCACCAGAGCTGTCTGGAAATACACCAGTCACGGATATTGTCGGTCCAGTTAAAATATGTTTTCTCCATACGTTTTGGAAGGAGCTGGATATCTCCGTTTTTCACTGCCTCAACTGCAGGTTTGATCAGTTCATCCATCTTTACAAACCACTGTTGTTTTACCATCGGCTCAACAGTCGTGCCACAGCGGTCATGTGTTCCTACATTGTGGGAATGAGGCTCTACTTTTACAAGCAGTCCCTGTTTTTCCAGATCCTCAACCAATGCTTTTCTGCACTCGTAACGATCCATACCCTCATATTTTCCGGCATAATGGTTCATGGTTGCATCATCATTGATAACGGTGATTTCTTCTAAGTTGTGACGTTTTCCAACCTCAAAGTCGTTCGGGTCATGTGCCGGTGTGATCTTTACGCATCCGGTTCCAAACTCTTTATCAACATAAGCGTCTGCGATTACCGGGATCTCGCGGTCTGTCATCGGAAGTTTTAACATTTTTCCGACGATATCTTTATAACGGTCATCATCCGGGTTAACTGCAACCGCAGTATCACCAAACAATGTCTCCGGTCTTGTCGTTGCGATCTCAACAAATCTTCCCTCTTCGCCAACAACCGGATAATTAATGTGCCAGAAAAATCCGTCCTGCTCTTCGTGCTCTACCTCTGCATCCGAGATGGATGTCTTACATACCGGGCACCAGTTAACGATACGTGAACCTTTGTAGATCAGTCCTTTTTCATATAATTTTACAAATACTTCAAGCACTGCCTCAGAGCAGCCTTTGTCCATGGTAAAGCGTTCTCTCTCCCAGTCTGCAGAAGATCCCATTTTTTTCAACTGGTTTATAATGCGGCTGCCATACTCGTCACGCCACTCCCAGCATTTTTCTAAGAATCCCTCTCTTCCGAGATCACGCTTGTCGATTCCCTGTTTTTTCAGGTTCTCGATCACCTTTACCTCAGTTGCAATGGACGCATGGTCTGTACCCGGCTGCCATAATGCATTATAACCCTGCATTCTCTTATAACGTGTTAAGATATCCTGCATGGTATTATCAAGTGCATGTCCCATGTGAAGCTGTCCTGTGATGTTTGGCGGCGGCATCACAATGGTAAACGGCTTTTTGCTGCGGTCTACTTCGGCGTGGAAATAGCCGTTGTCTTCCCACTTTTTGTATAAACGATCTTCAATGCTTTTTGGATCGTAGGTCTTTGCTAATTCTTTACTGCAATTCTGACACATAATCTGTTCTCCTTCTTATTATGATATTTATAGAACAAAGAATCACTTGTGACTCTTTCGCACTCGAGCCTATGAATGAAAAAAGCCCTTTGTATCCCGTATGGAATACAAAGGGCGAATATGATCGCGGTACCACCTTTATTGGTTCTCAGTCTCCAGTCAATGATCTAACCGGTCATCCTGTAACGTGGATGAGTCGTGAATGCTTGTGCATATCTGCAGTATCTGCTCTTATATCCTGTCATACAGCTATGCTTTCTCGGCATTCCGGTTCAAAAGCTACCTTCCACATATCTTTCTCTGGGATGTCTTTCAGCCGCTGGACTTCCCTCTCTGCAAAGGGTCTATGTGTACTCCTCTTTCTCACAACCTTTGTTTTTTTACTGTTTTTATCATACGAGGGGACATGAGGTTTGTCAACTGTTTTTTTATATCTCTTCCTCTACCATACTCTTATCCCTCGTAAACAGATCATAGATACAGGGAACCACGATCAGTGTCAGCAGCGTTCCGTATAACATACCACCCTCGGTCACGATCGCCATCGGCTGCATCATCTCCGAACCACTTCCAAGTCCCATTGCCATCGTGGACATTGCAAGGATCGTGGTCAGTGCTGTCATTAAAATCGGGCGAAGCCTCGTTTTTCCGGCGGTCACGATCGCTTCCTTTTTATCCATGCCCTCTCTCCTTAGCTGATTGATATAATCGACTAACACGATTCCGTTATTGACGATGACACCCGCTAACATGACAAATCCAATCATGGATACGACTCCGACTTCATTGTCCGTCACAAACAAAGCAAAAAATCCTCCCGTAAACGCAAGCGGGATCGTGAACATAATGATAAACGGTGACAAAAACGACTGGAACTGCGCAACCATGATAAGATAAATAAACACAACTGCCAAAATCAGCATCAGATACAACTGATTCATCGCGTCCCGGATGGTCTCATCCTCTCCTGTCATGGAAATTTCATATCCGTCCGGCAGTTCGATTTTGTCTAATTTCTTTTGGATCTGATTACTTACCAGCGTTACATTGTGATCCTCATCCACACCGGCTGTCACGCTGATATAACGTGTCTGCGAGTTTCTGTTTATCACATTTAAAGACTCTCCTTCCTCAAACGCAGCAATATCTTTCAATGGAATATCCTTTGTTTCCCCGCTGATACGGTCCGTATAAGAAAATGTCAGCTTACGGATATCGGAAAGTGCAACATCTGACTGTTCCCCGCTCTGCACATATACTTTGTAATCTTTTAAATCGGTAGAAATCGTTGTGGAAGATGTATCAGATGCAAGCTGTTTGTAGACAAGCTGATATACCTGTGCCGTCGTCATACCATATTTTGCAGCTTTCTCTTTGTCCACTTTTACTGTAAAAGAAGGTGTCGTATCCCCCAGACCATTGTCCACATTCACCGTACCTTTAGTCTGTTCTACTGCTTCTGCCACCTGCCCTGCGAATTTCTGCAGCTTATCCAAATCTTTTCCGCTGATCTGTACAGAAATACCGCTGCCGAAAAAAGAACTCATATCCGATGCAGAGCTGTCCGTATTCACATCACAATCAAGATCTGCTGTCAACGCCTGTATGGAGGCAATGATCTCACCGCCTGTCACACCGGAATTTTCATCAATGAGCACATACATGGTCACACTGTCCGTGCTGCCACCCATAGACATGATTCCACCGCCGCCAGCCATAGCTCCGATCGAATCTACACCGGAGATACCTGAAATCTTATCCACTACCTCATCTGCACGCTCTGTCAGTTCCTCAAACGTCAGCTTTTCATCTTCTTTCGCTGATACTGTAACGGTAAGCTGATCTGTCTCCATATTCATATCCATAAAGGTAAATCCTTTTGAAACGGAAAGCATCACACTTGCCACCAGAAAAATGATCACACCGATCAGCACGACCGGTTTAAACCGCAATGCAACGCGCAGAACCTTTTCATATCCATCTAAAATGCGGTCAAACCACAGATGTTTGATTTCTTTCGTATTCTTCAGCACACCGGATGCCATCATCGGCACAAACGTCAGCGCAACGATCAGACTTGCCGCTAATGTATAGGCGATCGTAAGTGCAATATCTACAAACAACTGTCTTGTGATACCCTCCGTAAAAATGATCGGCGCAAACACACAGACCGTTGTGAGCGTGGATGCAAAAATAGCTCCTGCCACCTGTCCTGCTCCTTCAACTGCTGCCTTCCGGATCGATAATCCCTGATTCCTGAGCCGGTAAATATTTTCGATCACGACAATCGAATTATCTACAAGCATGCCGACGCCGAGCGCAAGACCGGACAATGAAATGATATTTAACGATATTCCGGTAAAATACATCAAAACGATTGCAAAAACCACGCTGAGTGGAATAGAGCATGCGATCACCAGAGTCGGTTTAATATCCTTTAAAAACAGAATCAGAATAAGTACGGCAAGAATTGCACCTACAATCATATTTTCCATGACTGACTCCACAATGGTATCAATGTAAACTCCCTGATTCATCAAAATCGTCATGTGAAGTTTGTCATTTTCTTTTTCCAGTGATTCAAATCTGGTTTTGATCCATTTTGTTACATCCCCGGTAGAGTACCCGGTCTGCTTCTCAATGGAAAGCATAATCGCAGGATTTCCGTTTACCTTGGAATAGGAATCTCCCGTATCGTCCACCACTTCTGTTTCTGCAACATCCGATAAGCGGATTGGCTCGATTCCATCCAGTCCTACATCCACAAGCACAAGATCTTTTAGTTCCTCCACCGACGAAACTTCGTCCCCGACACGCACCAGATATTGTTTCTTATCTTCATTGACATAGCCAGCCGGCATGGAAAAATTCTGTGCTGTCAATATTCCGCCTAATGTTTCCACCGACAAAATCTGATTCAGATCTGCAGAATCAAGCGCGCTCTGCTTTGACTCGTCCAATTTTTCCTGTCCCTGCTCTAACTTAGCTTCTCCGACTGCAAGCTGTGCTGCCGCCTCACTCATCTGTAAAATTCCGTCAATCTCCATCCGGTTTAAAGTTACATACGCATCATCTAAGGTCGTTTTCCCATCTGAAACCTGTTCCTTTGCAGTCTGTAAAGCTGTCATCGCCGTTCCGATTTCAACCTGTTTTTCTGACAGCTGCGTGATCACCTGTGGAATATCATCTATTGAGCTAAGGCTCACGTTTAACGCTGCCAGCTGATCTGCCCACTGCTGATTTAAGGATGTATTTAACTCTAACAGTTCTTCCTGCAATAATTCCGCACGTTTTCCTGCTTCCGCAATACTTTCCTGATTTCCTCCGGTCATCGCAAGAATCTGGGCAATCTGTTCCTGATCCCCGGAAATCTTCGCCTCTTCTAAAAGTTCCTCGAGCCGGTCGCTGCCATCCTCACTGTTCATTTCAGCTTCTTTCTGTGCCTGTGCGATCTCTGACTTCAGTCCTGTCCCCTGCTCATATATGCTCTGAAGTTCCGGAATTGCCCGCTTTATCAGCTCATCCGTTGCCTTTAACACCGTATAATTCTGATTCAGATCTGACTCTGCCACAAATGCCTGTGACTTACCATTGATGACTTCGTTTTCTGCCTGTCCAAGCTGATCTGCAAGATGCTCTTTCCCATTTTCCATCTGCCTGCGTCCGCTCTCCGCCTGTTTGGCAGCCTGATCGAGCTGTTCCTGTGGTTCGACAAACTGTTCCTCGATTTTACTTTGTATTTTCTGATTCAGTGCATCGATTTTGTCCTGATTCAACGTGACATGAATGTTTTCTTCCACAGTTCCGGTTGTCGAGACAGACGCCACACCATCAATACTCTCAAGTACTGGTGACAGTTCATTTTCCACATAATCTGAAATCTCCGACTGTGTCATTCCCTCCACATCGGCAGACGCTACCATTACAGGCATCATATCCGGATCAATCTGCATGATCATTGGTTTTCCGGCGCTATCCGGGAAACTGCCCTCTAACTGATCCAATTTCTGCTGGATCTCAATAATGACGGAATCCATGTTTGCATTCTGCTCATACTCTAAGATCACCATTGAATAATTGTCGTAGGATGCAGAACTTACCGTCTTGATGCTTGAGGTCGTCGCCATGGATGCTTCGACGGGTGCTGTCACATCGGATTCTACTTCTTCCGGGCTTGCCCCCATATCGGTCGTAATAACTAAAGCATATGGCAGACTCATATCCGGCAGCAGATCTGTGGTCATTTTTGTCAGGGATACGGCTCCCAACACGATGACTAAAATCACGCCTACGATTACGGTATATGGTTTTTTCACGCTTAATTTCGACAGCACTCTCTTTTGTCCTCCCGTTTGAATATGCAAATCATTTGCCATAAACATCTGTCTGCAAATATTTTGCCATAATAAATTTAGTTTACCTTTTTCAAAATGGATTGCAAGACTTTCGTACCAGTTTATATTTTTTTAAGATTGCAGGTCAAGGCTGAATCCTACAAATACAAGAAGTCCCCTGTCAGTTATGCACCTATGCATAACTGACAAGGGACTTCTTCTCAATATCGCCGTATCACTTATTCGTCCTCTGACTCCTCGTCATCCACGATCGCTGCCGTAGCGCCTGACACCGCTGATACTACTGCAACTACAGTTGCTATGATCACTACTACGAGTAAACAAATCAGAAAAATCCATAATCCTGTCTCTGTCATATTCTTCTCCATTTCTATGTGTATCTTGCAAAAGTGCTGTCCCGTCACTTAGTCTGCGCTTTTGTTCCCCAACACATCCGATCATTTTTCTACTGAATTATAGAATATAGTATAGCACACAACCGCTCCGTTTACCAGTGACATTGCCAAAGATTTTTACCAAAAAATGAGACCACCAATGCAGGCAGTCTCATTTTTATGTAGTACAACAATCTGTTTGTCAACAAAGTTATTAACCGGGGTTTGTTAACCCTTTACACTTCCAAGTGCAACACCCTGTACAATGTGTTTTGATAAGATCAGATATACAATGATAACCGGGAAGATGGAAAATGCGATCATCACATATACCTGCCCCATATCAAACTTAAGCCAGTCAGCTGCACGCAGCTGTGCAATTAAGATAGGCAGTGTCTTTTTCTTATCATCATGTAAGATCAATGCCGGTGTGAAGTAGTTGTTCCAGCTGCTTACAAAAGTAAAGATCATCTGTACTGCGATAGCAGGTTTCATCAACGGCATTACGATAGTATTAAATGTATGAAATTCTCCTGATCCATCAATGCGCGCTGCTTCGATCAGTGACAACGGCAATGTACTTTCCATGTACTGTTTCATGTAGAAAAACGTAACCGGAGCGGCAATTGCCGGTACGATCAGAGGAATGAAAGAATCCTCTAATTTCATGTTGGAAACAAGTTTGATAAAACCAAGTGCTGTTACCTGTGTCGGGATCATCATGATCATCAAAATGAACGGATAAATGTATTTTTTCAGTTTGAAATCATATGCATGGATTGCATAAGCTGTCATCGTTGAAAAATATACGCCGAGTACTGCACTGAGTGAGGAAACAATCAGGCTGTTGAACATACCGTTCCATACCGGGAGTGTTCCGTTTCTTAAATTCTTCCAGTTTTCCCACAAATGGCTGCTTGGAATCAATGTAAAACCGGACTGTAATTCACCGTTTGATCTGGTTGCATTGATAAACAGTACATAAAACCAGAACAGGCATAATATAGAAACAATGATCAGTACAATATATGCAATCAATCTTCTTGCATGGATTCCTACACCCTTTTTTAAATTACGATTTTCATTCATGATCTTCACCCCTTCCTCTTATCATTGCCGGTTATCTTAAATACTACCAGACTTAAAATACCTGTAATGATAAACAGAACAACTGACAGTGCACCAGCCATACCATAGTTCTTGCTGTAGAGATGTTTATTTAAGAACATGATCAGTGTCATGGTAGAACGCATCGGGTCACCGGTTCCATTGGTTAAGATCTGCGGTACATCGAATAACTGTAAACCACCGATCAGAGATGTAATAACCACATATACAAGAATCGGACGTAACAATGGCAATGTGATCTGCCAGAATACCTGAGAAGAAGTTGCACCATCAACTTCCGCTGCCTCAAACAAAGAGGTATCAATACCCATCATACCTGCCATTAAAAGGATCGTTGTATTACCAAACCACATCAGACAGTTCATTAACGCGATCAGCCCTCTTGCACTGCCCGCATTGGATAAAAATTTGTACGGTGTATCAATAAATCCGATCTGCATCAGCATCGAGTTGATTGGTCCTCCATCGGAGAACAATGTAAAGAACAACATGGAAAATGCAGATGCCATGATCAGGTTTGGCAGATATACGACTGTTTTAAAGAAACGGGTTCCTTTTAATCTGAGACGTACATCAGAGAACCATGCTCCAAGTACCAGTGACAAAATGATCTGTGGTATGAAACACATGATCCATAATAACATGGTGTTTTTGGTATAAATCCAGACATCTCCATCGGAGAAAAGCTTTTTATAGTTTGCAAGTCCGACGAAATTCGGTCCGACCTGCGTCAGTCCTGACATATAGTTTTCAAAGAAACTGTTGTAAATAGTGCTGATCAACGGAATCAGCTGAAAAATAACATATACTACAATAAAAGGAATCAAAAAGATATATCCCCATTTATTGTATCTTACTACCTTTCCACTACTTTTTTTCATAACAACCTGACCTCCTTTTCCAGAGTGCATGATTTTCGCCCACAGAGCTCACAGCATCCCTCACCTTTACCCTGTGTAAGTCTGCTGTCAGCTCTGCGCTTACAGTTTTTACATAAATTTGGATATAAAATGAGCCGCGCCCGCCTCCCTTACGGTCCGGCAGGCGCGGCATCAAATCATTTTTTATACCATTCGTCTGCTTAGTATGTTAACTCCGGATATTTCTCTACAACTGCTTTGTAGAACAGATCTAATGCCTCTTCTTTTGTAGCAGTTCCCTCAAAGTAGTTCTTCATTGCGTTCTGGAACTCTTCGTTACATCCCTGATCGTATGCAGAAAGGTTGCTTAAATCAAGTTTGGAAACACCTGCGCTGTAAATACCAAGTGGATTCTGTCCGCCTAAGATCTTGCTTGAATAAGAGCTGTCAGCCATCTCAGCGATTACATCCTGGTTATTTACGAAATCGTCATCTTTCTCGATGATATCTTTCATAACATCATCATTGGTTGTCATCTGAAGCATGATATCTTTTACAAGACTTG
>ULXP01047570.1_pt1 | contig 24012 bp, 6 predicted proteins | sample 1961351 | NCBI WGS metagenome assembly ULXP01 (sample SAMEA4835840, study PRJEB28245) | human gut metagenome | biome: gut microbiome; material: fecal sample | place: Denmark | collected 2008 | reverse complement strand
TGCGCAAATATATTCGCACACTGCTCCCCGAATTTTACTACTTCTTTCTCTGTTACCATGTCCTATCTCCGTGTTTATTTGATTTTTTTGCAGATTTGATTCAGTCGTTGTTTAAGGCTATGCTCACCCTTTCAACCTCGCCGTCCTCGTTTTTGTGAACGGTAACGGTATAGGTACCCTCCGACGTGACGACGGTAAAGGTTCCGTCTCCGTTGTCGACACACGACAGGGCTTCAAAATAAACGTCGTCCACAATCAGAGCCGTTATTTCAAGCGCCTCGCCCGTTTCCTCGTCGCAAACGACGCGGGCTGCGTCGCCAAGCGCCGACGCGATGTTTCTTTCCGCATAACGCACCAGAACGCCCGACTCGACGTTGCCCTCTCCGTCAGAAACGAAGTCGAAACAATATCTGAAATCCGAATATGCGTTCCCCGCGTACTCTCTCGAATAGAATATCCACCGAGTTTCGCTCTCCTCCTCGAAATTGTAAACCGCGACGGGTTCGCCTCTGTAGCTTAGCGTAGGATAAAATTCGTCGCCTTTGGCGTAATATTCCACTTCTCCCGTGAGCGGGTTTTCTCCCTTGACGAAACGGAACGCAGACGAATAAAGGAAAGTTTCCCTGTACACCGCACTGCCGTCGTCCGACCTGAATATCTCCTCCGCCAAAGTGCAGGAATGAATTATATACACGAATTGCTGCACGTTTCGGTTGTACGCCAGATAAAAATTCAGGTGGTAAGTGTTGCCGTCCGCCGCAACAAACTCTGATGCGAACAGATTGCCGAAGCCTTCGGCCTGCGCGTCTATAAAGCCCGCTTTGCTCAGCGTACCGTCGGTGAATCTCAGCGGATTGCCGTCGGAGTCCTTTATAAAATTGAAGCTTCCCGAAACGGAATAAACCGTTTTGCCGTCCGCAACGTCCGCAACGACGTTGATATATCCGTAAGCTCCTTCAAACAAAAACGCGAGGTCAGAACCGTAAACCGTGAGCAGCTCGACATAGGTGTAGTCGTAAGCCGTCAGACCGTAAATATACTTTTCGCTGTCAAAGGCGAAAGTTTTTTCGGTCAGGTTCACTTCGATGAAATAGTTGACGGTGAACAGATAATCCGAAACGCTGCCGTTCAGCGCTCCCGTAGCAAGACAGGCAAGCATGGTCTCGACGCCGGAATCGCCGTAATAAACCAGAAAATAATACTGAGTCTGTTTGCCCGTCGAGTCGGTGTAAACCGCGTCTACGGTAAACTCGGCTCCTCCGACGGACTGAAATTCGAGTTTGCCGCCCTTGCCGTCCTCTAAAACGGTGTACTTGCCGTCAAAGCGCATATATGTTCTCGTGACGTTGTCTGCGGGGTCGGTATAGGTTATGCTGCCGTCCTCCTCGTCGAACTCCTCCGCTACAAAGCCGTAAGCATTTGCTTCCGAAGAGTCCGACGGCGTGTAGGTGTAAATTTTTTGCGAACTTTCGTCATAGCTGTAAAACATTGCGGAAGCGTTGTTGAACAGCACCACTCCGTTTGAATAAAAGACGATTGAGGCGAAATCGCTTGCGTAGTAAGTCGCGGAAAAGCTCGACCTTGACACCTGTCCGTCCGCACAGATTTCGTACAGCGCAGAGCTGCCCGTTTCCGACTCGAAATAGAAAAGTCCGTCGCTTAAAACCGTGTATCTTCCCGTTTCGGAGCGTCCGTCCGAATTGTATCGCAAAGCGTTGCCCGTTTCGTCCAGTCTGACAACCGAAAGGTCGTCGCAGTCGAGATACGCGCCCGCAATTTTGTCCGAATAGAACAGAAAAGCGTAATACTCGTTTCCGTCGGCGGCAAACAACCCCGTTTCGCCCACGTACTCGCCGCCGTCGAAGGCAATCGTATACAAACCGTTTGCAAACGTGTAGACGGCTTGAATTTCCGAGTCGTCGGACTTTTTCAGCGTTGCGTTGCCGTGTCCGTCAAAAACAATCACCTCGCCGTCGGGGATATTGTTTTCCACTTTGAGGTAAGCCCCCTCTTCTAGCCCTCTGATGCTGAACGAATTGTCCGAGCCGTTCAAATCAAAAACGCGCTCCTCTCCGTTTATCGACATGGCGACGGCTTTTTCGTTTTCGTCCAGCACGTTGAGCGCCGCGACGTAATAGCCGAAATACTCGTTTTCGGTGTCCCAATATCTCGCCGTGTGCGTTGCGCCGTCAAGCTGCAGCGTGCTGCTGTCTGCCGCCGTAAACGACGAATCGGGAGCGCAAACGCGGAAATACGAGTCAATCAGCGTAAAGTCGAAGGTAAAATCTCCTTCCGTTGCCTTAAAGGTGTAAACCGTATGCTTAAACCTGTCGAAGGCAACAGTTTCGCGGGAAGCGAACGTGCCCTTTATGTTGTTTTCACCCTCGACGTAAACCAATATCGCTTTTCCGTCGTCATACTTTTCGTCGGTGAGCTGCAATTCCGCACGGGAGGTTGCCTGACTGTCGTCGGACAGCTCGTCGTATTTGCCGAACGTTATCACCTCGTCAAGCTCGAAATAATGAAAATAAACTGCGGAAGACGACGCGCTGACGACAAATTTAAACGTTTTTTCCTCGGAGCGGAAGGTGTAAACGCCGAACACCGCACCCGCCGTGTCCACCGTTTCAAGCGTATAGAATCCGTACACCGTTACCGAAACGCCGTCGATTTTTTCGGTAAACGCCGCTTCGTATCCGTCGCCGTACTTTACTCCGTTTACGGTAAGCATGGACGACGAAACGGTCGAACCGTTTTTCTTCATGAGCAGCACCGCAGGCTCGTAAGCAAGCCGCACAAACGTGCCGTTTTGCTCGTCGATACGGAAATAAATATAACTTTCGCCGTTGCCCAGCTTTATGAAATCCGGTCCCTGACTAAACACGCCGGACACGACGTTTCCGTCCGCGTCCTCGAAAACGGCAAAGCAGGAAACGATTGTCAGCTTGGCGCCCTCTCCGTCCAAATAAATCGTCGAATAGTCCGTCGTTTCCTCTCCGTCGTCGGAGCCTACCACGTAATACACGTCGTAAGAAGTGGAATGTGTGTCAAAATTTACAAGCAGTGCGGCAAAACGGTTGACTGACCAATCGGCGGTCTGCTCCTTCACGATGTAAAGATAAAAGCCGTCCTTGCTTTGTATAACTCCCGAAGAAGTCATTTCCGTATTTCCCTGCGCGTTCTGCTCGTACATTGCCGCAGTTCCGTCGCCGTTGACTACAAGGAAGGGCACGCCGTCCAGTCTGCCGTCGTCGCTTACGTAAAGATATTCGGCGTAATCCGCGTGCTTTTCTTCAAACGTGAGAACGGCTCCCGACGCGCCCTGCTTTTCAAAAACTCTGAACACCCTTACGCTTCCCGACGACGAAACCACCCTTATCAGGCTGCCGCCCACAAGGGAGCTTTTAACCTCGTAGCTGCCGACAAAGGAATCTCCGTTTTTGACAAAAACCGCGTTTGAGCAGCCGTCGGTAGTAAGCGTCGCGCCGTCTTCGCGCGTAAAAGTCGCGTCAAACTCGGCGACATAAGGCTCGTAGCCCATCGTTCCGCCGTAACTGCCCGCCCTTGCGGTGAGAATTACGCTTCCGCTTGCGGTGTCGTAAAGCGTAAAGACGTCGCCGTCGATAACGTAAGCGGCGTAAGCCGTGCTGTCGGGCTGCTGCGAAACAAGGGCATAACCGAACCCGTCAAGCGTGACGACGGGATAATAAACCGCCTTGTAAGGCAGCACGCCCCAATTCGCTTCTTCTCCCCTTATTCTGAAAACATTTGTTTTTGCGCCGTTTGCAGGCTCCGTCGCCGTTCCCAGCAAAAACACAAAGCCCGTTCCGTCGGAAAAGAGAGCTTGATAATAGCCGTTTTCGTCTATAAAATACTCCCCTTCGAGATACTGTCTGTCGCCCTCTCCCGTGCGGTAAAGCTCTATGCCGTTCATGTCGTCGAGAGCGAGCGTCACGTTTCTGTCAATGCCCGTCGGCTCGAACAAAAAGTATTCGCCCTTTCTGTTGGCGTAAAAAACAAAGGTTCCGTTGTCGTTTATCCGCGCGTTAAGCACATACCCCGTCGTGGGGCTTTCAAATTGGTACCAATCCTTTTTTTCGTTGTAAGAGCCTTCAATATCCACTCCGCCGCGGCACAAAACGGCTTTGCCCGTGCCGTCGCGCATGAGAAAAATTTCGTCCTCTCCCGAAAACATATCGGTGTAGCCCTTGTTCCAGATTGCGTAGAGCACCGTGTCCTCCGCAAGCTCGAAATTTTCCTCCTCTATCGCCTCGTCAAAGTCCGAATTCGTGTAGGCGCCCCAGCCGAAAAACCTGTAACCGTCCGCCTCGAAGGGCACGGACTTAGGGAAATCTATTTCCTCCCCGTAAAGATATGTATAGGCAAGCTCCTCCTCGTTCCGTCCCGAGCCGTCGGGATAATTGGAGACAAACCAAAGCCCGTAGCTGTTTCTGTCAAATCTAAGCTCGAAAACATTTTTGGAGGAATCGGAGTCTATTACGCGGGACTGCTCCGCTCCGCCGCTCAAAGAAAAGCCTTTTACCGAAAGCTCGGGAGAAAACTCCTCTCCGATTAGGGCATAGCCCGAAGAATAGCCCTCCTCGAAAGCATAGTCGGCAAGATTAAGCTCCTGCAAATATACGTTTATTTTGTACTCCGCCATGTATTTGGCTGTCAGCACAACGTCCGCCGCAGGCATTTTGTCCGACTCCGCAAGCGCTCTGCCGTTGATATACCAGCCGCCGAAGCGGTACTCACCCTTGACGGGTACAAGTCCGTCCAGCGCGGCAAGAAGCTCTTTCCCCTCGGGCAGAAAAACCGAAGCGGTTTCCATAACGCCGCCGTCAAGCTCGAAGGTGACGGCATACGTCTTTACCCATTTGGCGTAATACGTCCTGTCCTTTTCAAACACCGCCTGACCGACGGGCTGACCGACAAAGTTTTCGTCCTCATACCAGCCTTCGAGCGCGTATCCGTCGCGCATAACCGCGGGGAAATCCGCAATTTCTCCCGCTTTGCCTTCCAGCACCGTAAAATTGCCGTCATACGTCACCAATTTGAGCGTTACCTTGCTTTCGCAGCCCGCAAGCAGCGCGCACGCAAGCAGCAACGCCAATGCGACAATCAAAAATGCCGTACATTTGCTCCTTCTTTTCATTTTTTCTTACCTCCGTCTGAAAAGTGAATAGTATGGTTTTATGCTTCGGATTGTTCCGCAGCAGTATCCGTTTTATTTTCCGAATCGGTCGCGGCTGTTTTCCACACCGCGACCGCAAGCGCGCCCTGCGGCAAATCCGCCGTAAGGGACGCGGCAAAGGTTTTTTGTCCCTCCGCCGTACTTACCGTCCAGCAGTCGAATCGGTATCCCTCTCTGTAAGGTGCGGAAAATCCGTTCCTTGCCGTTTTGTTTTCAATTGACGACTCGCCTACCGTAAACGACAGCACGTAATCGCCGTTTTCGGACAAATCGCAGCCCCACACTACGGGACGATAGCCCGAGTTCCAGCGGGCGCTCCACTTTCCTCCCGCATTTTCGCCCTCGCAGTAAAGCGTGAGAAATTTGCAGCCGTTGAACGCATGGCTGCCTATTTCCTCCACGCTTTGTCTGAGTGTAACCGATTTAAGCGACGCGCAGCTTCTGAACGCGTAGCTGCCCAAGCTGCGCAACGACGCGGGCAGAACAACGCTTTCAAGCAAATTGCAGGAGTAAAAGGCATATTCGCCTATTCTTTCGACGCTGCCGCCCATTGTCACCGAAGCAAGCGACGCGCATTTGTAAAAGGTCTTGTCGGCGATTTCTTTGAGACTGTCGGGCAGAACAATGCTTTCGAGCGCGGCGCAATTGTAAAACGCGCCCTCTCCGAGTCGGGTCAGATTTGCGCCCAACGCAACCGAAACAAGCGACGAACAGCCGGAAAACGCCTTTTCTCCTATGTCGAAAACGGAAGACGGGACGGAAAACGAACCGAGCGACGCACAGTTTGCAAACGCATAGTCCGACACGGTTTCCAGCCGCGCGGACTGTCCGAAGCTCACTTCGATGAGGTTTCCGCAGCCGTAAAAGGCATACGCTCCGATTTCTTTCACGTAATCGGGAATTTTCGCCACCACAACTCCGCTTTTGTAAAACGCGGAGCGTCCGATTTTTTCCACTTCGAGCGGAATGTCTACCTGCTTCAAGCTCGAACATTTGTAGAAGGTGTAGTCGCTTATTTCAAGGAGATTGCTCGCCAATACGTCCATGTACACCCTCGAAAGAGACGAACACTCGTAAAACGCGCCGTAGCCTATGTATTTTACGCTGTCGGGCACCGTCACCGCGCCTAAACCCGTCTTTTTGTAAAAGGCGTAATCGGATATACCGACCGTTCCGTCGGCTATGGTTATGCTCACGCTTTCCTGCCCGTCCTTAAAGCCCACTACCCAGTTGCCGACGTAAATCAATCCGCTGTCTACGGCATTCCACGCCGCAGTGTTGTAAAAGGCGTAGGTGCCTATGGATTCTACCGACGAAGGCAGTCTGACGTCGCCCATATACGCCTTGTTGCCCAAATCGGTGCAGCGCGCGAAAGCATAGCTTTCTATGTTTTTAAGGCTGCTGCCGAGAGAAAAATAGCCCCTGCCCAGCACCTTGCAGCCGTCGAAAGCGTATCTGCCTATGCGCTCCACGCCGTTCCCAGCGTCAAGGGACATAAGCTCTGTGCATCTGTAAAAGGCGTAGTCTCCGATAAACCTGACGGAATCGGGAATCACGGCTTCCTTGATTGCGCGCCCCGCAAATGTCATGTCGGCGATTCCGCGCGTGCCCGCCAAAAGATTAAGCTCCGAAAGCGTCGCGCTGCAAGAAACAGCCCACCCGTCGGCGTAAACTATGCCGCTTGCGCTTTGACTCAAAGCGGTAGAATCGAAAGCCAACGCCCCTATTTGCTTAACGCCCGAGCCGATAACCACGTCCGACAGGGACTGACACCCGAAAAACGCCTGTTCGCCGATTGAAACGACGCTGTCGGGCGTTTCGAAACAAGCCAGCTTGACGCAGCCGTTGAAGGCGTTTGCTCCGATAGCGGACAGTCTTTGGTTTAAGGCAAAGCTTTTTAAAGACACGCAGGAGGCAAACGCTCCCTCTCCTATGCTGTCGACTGCGGCGCCGAGCGTCACGCTTTCAAGCAGATCGCAGCCGTAAAAGGACTTTTCGCCCAGCGTGCGCACGCTGTCCGGCACCTTAAGCTCGGAAAGCTTGTCGCAATCGGAAAACGCAGACGCCGCCACAGAAAGGATACCGCCGCCCAAATCGACGGACGTCATGTTTCTGCAATACTGAAAAGAACTCTTTTTCACTTCTTTGAGACTGTCGGGCAATTTTATGCTCTGCAATGCGCGGCAGCCCTGAAAAGCGTGCTCTCCAAGCTCGCTTAACCCGTCGGGCAGCGTCACGGATTGGAGATTGGAGCAGTTGGTGAAAGCGTAGTCTCCGATTTCCCTGACGTTTTTGCCGACGACTATGCTTTTGACTCCGCTTGACGAGTAAAACGCCTTTTCCGCTATGCTCGTCACAGGCTTGCCCCGATAAACGTCGCCTATTTCTATATCTCCTCTCGCGCTTCCCACACGGGTAACCTCGTATTCGGTGTTGGCGTTTGTCAACGTGTAGACAAGCCCGTTTTCGTAAGGCTTGGTAAACACAAAGGCGTCCGACCATTTGGAGTCTCCCGTCTGTCCCAACGCGTCGGTTGCTTTCACTCTGATTTTGTAGCTGCCCTCTTCGAGTCCTTCGAGCGAATAAGAGGTTTTGCTGCTTACGTATTCCCTGCCGTCTATTTCCACTATGTATGTCGTGGACGCCGTTGCGTTTTCGACGGGAGACCAGGACAATACCCAATCGGTTTCGTTTACCTTCAAATCCGACGGTCTGCCAAGCCCTCCCGAACAGCCCGCCAGCGCAAGCATACAAAAAATCAAAATCAAAAGATAAGGCGCTCTAAGTTTTTTCATCATTTTTTCCTCGCTTCGTTTCGATTTGAAGAGTCGTTTGCGTCCCGCAGTTTTTCTCTGCGCTCTCTTATCAGCTCGTGCGGCCATTTCCATTTGAATTTTCTTGCCGCTATGTCAAGCAGGAACAGGCAAAGAGCCGTTATTATAAACAGGAAGCGCGGGTCGAAGCTTTTTTCCAGAGTTTCCTTAAACCCCTGAAAGACCGTTACCGCGTCCTTTTCCGACAAAGGCTCGTATTTGCCGTTTCCCGATACGGCAATTGCTTCCATCACCTCGGCTCCGTCCGTGTCGCTTGCAAGCAAATTAAATTCCTCCGAATAGGAAAAGGTTTTGTAGACCACGCACGGATTGCCCGAAGGCGCGTTGTCGGCGCCTTTTTTCTGCACCGTTATTCTGTACACGCCCGCCTCCGCGGCAAACAAAGTTGCGCGGCTGTATTTTTCCTCCGCCAAAGGCGCGGTAAGCTGCGCGGACGCGTCCGAGGAGGTCATATTTTCCAGCAACACCTCCACGCTTTCCCCCTCTTTAAGCTCGATTTTGGGGTAAATGCTTAACTGAGTGGTATAGTTTTCCTCTCTTAAAACCACGTCGAGATTTTTCGGGCGAATGTCCTCAGTCGGAAACAGCTTGTTTATTACGCTCAGCAGAAATTCCGAGCCCTTGCCTTCCGCACTCAGAAAATCCGCCGACCAAGTGCCGTCAAGGTCGCACATAAAGCTGCCAACCGTCCCGTTGCCGTATTTCCACTGCGCATAAACGGGCACGTTGTACTCTCCCGAAAGCACCAGCTCCGCATCGTCTTTTTTCTTTGTTCCGTAAAAGCCGTAAAGCGCCGGCATTTCCTCCTGCGATATGACTGTCGCGTAATAGGAATCGGGGTTTATATTCGGTACAAACTCCCTGAATTCCACCTCTTTTATTTCGGGTATGCGTATGTCGTCTTTAAGCACGCCCGTCAAATCCGTCGCGTCCGCATTGTACGCTTTGCCGCCGCCAACCTTTGCCGCTTCGTTGAGCTGCTCCATAGACGCGCTTGTCGCCTTTATCGCGATAAAGGAATATGTAACTCCAAGACTGTTGAAATGCTCCACTCTGCTTACGTAGTCCTCATAGTCCGCCGCCCCTCCGTCGGTTATCATGACGACGTGCATTTTTTCGATTCTGCCGCTCGTGTACAAGGCTCTTAAAGCCATGCCCGCATGATTGACCGCCGGCGTAAACAGCGTTCCGCCGCCCTTTTCCACGCCGTAAATGGCTTCTATGATTTCGTCCTGACGCGTCATGGGCAAAAGCGATGCGTCCTCGGTATAGTCGTCGCTCAAAGTCATAACCCCGCAGTAATCCCTTTCGTTCAGACAGGTGTAATCTCTGACCATGCTGACCGCCGCGTTTTTTGCGGCGTCGATTTTCTGAACCGTGCCGACGTCCGTACCCGAAGACATACTGCCCGAAACGTCTATGACTATCATCATGCCGAGAGGCGGCGTATAGTCTATCGCCTCGACGGGCAACATACGCTGCAAAAGCGTGCCCGCCATATCCTCTCTGTTGTAGGCGTGCGCCTTTTCGGAGTCGCCGCCCTCGCTTCCGCCCACGGTGAACAGTCCGCCGCCAGCCTCGTAAACGTAACGGTTGAGTATCTCGTCAAAGCCCTCGGGCAGGTCGGAGTTGGCTATGTTGTTGAGTATTACCTCGTCAAAGGCGCACAGCTCGTCAAGCGTCTTGGGCAAGCTGCTTTCGTCGGGACGAACCGTCGTCACCTCGTAGCCCTCCAACAGCGCGCAAATCTCTTGGGAAATACCCTCGCTGCTCTCCACAATGAGCACCTTGTCGAAAAGATTTAGATACATATAGGAATAAAGCTCGTTGTTTTGCGAAACAGCATCTGCGTCGGCGTCTACCCTGAACCGCAGCGCGTGCAGCCCCTCCTCTTCAAGCGAATGGGGAATTGCGATATCCTGCACGCCCTCCCTGACGGAAGCGGACACGCTTTGACACTCCTCACCGTTGTCGAACAACGTCACCGTGACGGGCGTTTCGCCTTTTCTCGAGCTTGCAACGGAAAGAGTAATTTCAAACTGCTCGCCTCTCAAAATATTGCTGTCCGGCAGCCCCACCGAGAGCGCCTGAACCTCGTCCTCTCCCGACAGGGAGCCGCACAGAACGCTGTCTATGCGCGTGCCCTCCGCAACAATCGATTTGACAACGGAGGAGGCTTTTCCGTCCGTTTCCACGCCGTCGCTCAAAAGCACTATCTTTGCGGATTCGGGATGGGTAAGCATATCCCTTGCAAAAACCAACGCCGACGAAATGTCCGTCGCAGTGACGTCCGGCTGCAAGGAGTTTTGATACAGATTGAAAGCGTTGCGCAAGTCGTCGGTAAGAGGCACCGCGCACACGGGCTTCAAGCCGAAGGTGACTATGCCGAGGCTGTAAACTTCGGTGTTGGTCATTTCTATGACGCTGCGCACGAAATCGTCCTTCGCCTGTTTTTCTTCGGCGGTGCTGTAAGAAGCGTCCACCACCAGCACAAGCTCGTTTTCCGAGTTGTGCACCTCGTAATCGAATGTCATGCCCGACAGCACGAAAATACACAGGACAAGCGCAGTCAGGTGCAGCACGACGGAGGAAATTCTGTTTCTTGTTTTTCTGAATTTTTTCGACAGCTTGAAGTAAGGCAGAAGCGTAAGAAGCACGGCGGGCACAATAAGCAGCAGCAGCCATGCGCAGGAAAAATTCACTTGTAAATTCAACATTTTTCAGCCTCCACGGTCACAGCCCTTCAATCGAGTGCAGCGCCCACTCCAAAAACATAAGCGCGACGATTGCCGCGGCAAACCAGACAAGCAAATCCTCTATGATTTCCTGCGCGCCGTTTGCGGCAAAGGGAACGCTCAAAACGTCCTCCCGCGTTATGTCGCTTTGCGATGCGGCGACCTTGGCGTAAAATTTTTCTTCCACGATTTCTCCCGAAATGAGCTGTTGACGCAGGGTGTAGGTTCCGAAGCTTTCTATGTACAGCTTTGCGGGAAACTCCCCGAAGAGCAGCTCCGTGCCGTCAGGGGCGGTAACAATCAAATCGCTGCCCCTCGCGTTTACCTCTATCGTGTCGTAAACGTCGCACAAATCCTCCGTCAAGGTAGACGGCAGGTAATAATTGAACATATTGTAAATGAGAATGGGATAATACACGCTGAGCGCCAAAGTGGACATATTGAGACTGAAAGTCATCACGGCGATTTTTGAATCGGCTTCGTTTCTTGCAAAGAACACGGGATTGCCCTCGTAATACATCAGCACGTCGTATCTTTCCAGACTTGCTTCGTCCACCTGAGAATATTGGGTTACCTTTATTCCCTCGACATCCATATAGCGCACCAGAGGATGCTCGCCGTCTCCGATAGCAAGAGACGCGCCGTCTCCGTCGTAATCGGTCACCTGCACGTTTCTTCTCACAATCGAGAAGCCCGCGTCCGCCGAGCTGTCGGGATTGACCAAAAAAATTATTCCGTCCTTTGGCAGAACTTTGGGCACGGTGTGCTCGAATATGTAAAAATCAAATCCCTCGGTTGCAGGCGTATCCTTGCCCTTGACCTCGGTTATTTCTATATTCCAGCTGCCGAAAGTCTTTTCCTTGAGCGTCCTCAACACGCCGCCGAAAAAGACGTTTGACGCCGTGCTGTAATACTGAATCTTTACCGTCGGCCTTAATCCGCCGTAAATGAAAAACTCGTTGTCCAGCAAAAGCGAATCCGCTTCGTCAATATGTATATACGCCTCGTCGAAAGAGTAAATTCTTTCGTTTTCGGTGAGAAGCACGGGAATCACGTCCTGTCCGAGATTGCGCGCGGCGGAGGTGTAAACTATTTTGGTCGGAATGCCGTCCAGTCCGTTTACCGTCTGCACGGGGAGAGTTATTTTTTCTCCCTTTCCGTTTACGTTGCCCACCTCGCAGAACACCTCGAAAGCCTTGTCCAAGCCGTAACACGCAACCTCTATTTCAAAGGTATAAAAGTTGTCTTCGAGTCTCGCCGACGCGCTCAGCACGGCTACGTTCCACTCGTATCGGTCGGAAACGTCCACGATTGTCACGTTTTCAGCGTCGTTGACGTAGGTCGTGCCCGTCAAAAGCAGAATTTCGGAATCGGCGTTGTAGCGCAGCGTTTCCTCCGCCAAAAGCATGGCTCCGTCCACGTCTCCCTCGCACAGAGAACACTGCATTCCGTTTATGTATGCGTCTATTTCCGACAGCTCTCCCGCGCCCGCGCGCCTAACCACGTACGACGCTTTTTCTCCCGCAAGAATAACGGTTACCGTTCCGTTGTCTTTTAAGGTTTCGTCCGCGATTTCGCGCGTTTTTTTCAACGCCCTGTCAAAGCGCGTGTCGTCGGAGCTCTCGCAGGAAGCGAGCATGCTCGCGGAAGCGTCCACGATTATTATTTTTTCGTTCTGTCCGACGCTTGTCTCGGCAACGACCGCGGGCTTTGACAAAATCAAAGCGGCGGCTATGCAAATCAGCACCTGACAAAGCAGAATAAGCAGATTTCTCAGCTTGTTTATCGGGATTTTTTTCTTTCTGTATTTAAGGCTTAATTTCCATATATAAGTGCTTGAAACAAATTTCTGCTGATAATTGGGCTTCAATATGTAAATAATCAACAAAATCAACAGCCCGATTAAGCCCAGCAAGCCTATTGGAACCAATAAATCCATAATGTCTCACCTTGTCCGTTTTTATTTTCAAAGTCTCAGCTTTTTTCCGCGTAAAGCGGGGAGCGTTTCGCGCTCCCCGCCGCAAGAATCTTTCAATCTTAATGAGAAGCAGCCCTCTTTTATTCGATTGTTCCGTAGTACGACTCGATAAATTCTCTCAAATCGTCGGGTATTTCGCCGTCGTTTTCCAGAATTTCCTCTGCCAACGCCAGATATTCTTCCAATCTGTCGCCGTAGTACTGGTCGCCGTCTATGACCTTGTTGGAGTCCTGATACTCTCCGCCCTTGCCGTCGCCGTCTTTGCTTTCGCCGTCGCCGTCCGTTTGCTGCTGCTCTTGCTCCTGCTCCTCGCCGTCGGAGGGTTGGTCCTGAGCCTGATCCTGCTCCTGCTGTTGCTCGTCTCCTTCGCCGCCGTTGCCGTCCTGCTCGGACTCTTCAAGCTCCGTGAACACGGCAAAATAGGTTATTATTACGTTGCCGTCCTCGTCCACCTCGGAAAACTCTCCGTCGGGCATTACCTCCTTGTCATGTCTGTAAGGCTCCTCGCTGCCGTCCGACCAGCACAGAAAAGCCCAGCCGTCTTCGGCAACAGCCAGCACAGGCTCCGCGTCTCCGCCTTTTAGCACAAGCTGATCCGCGTTGCCCTCGATTTCTCCCGCTCCCTCGACTTCGTAAATAATCGTATAAAAAACCTCGGGATTGAAAATAGGCTCCACTATGCCGGGCAAATCTCTGATAATGCCCTTTGCGCTGAGCGCGCTCGCGGTGGTCGCGGCACCGGCAGTCAACAGCATCACGCAGGCAACGATTATGCTTGCCGCGGATACGACTATTTTTAAGCTTCCAGATTTGACGCTTTTAAGCTTTGCCGCAGCGTCCTGTCTTTGCTTTTTGGCGAAAAAGTCCTCCTTTTTCTCATATTCCGTCATGGTGATAACTCTTTCTTCAAGTCCCAGCCCGTCTACGCGCCGCGCGACGTCCTTAAACGTGGGGCGGAATTTAAGGAAATACAGCAAAGCCGACGAAGCCGCCCAAACCGCGACGAAAACGCCGAGGGACACGCACAAAACGAGTTTCAAACTCTTTACTCCCAGACACCAGGTCGCAAGCGCGGCGACGGCGTTTGCGCCAAACGCAAAAACCGCGCCCCAGACAATCGATTTCAACCATGCTTCTTTGGATAATCTTTTGCGATATTCGGACAATAAATTTTTTACCGACATTTTTTTATCTCCTTTATTTCAAGTCAAGCCGCCCGTAGCAAGCGGCTTAGGCGGAACGGGCAAGCAAGCAGTCCGCCCCGCCTTTCCCCTTTAAGCCTCTGCCTCCGTTTCGGCAGATTTCCAGTAAATCGTTGCTTTCATATCTCTGTTCCAGCCCTCCGTCCAGTCGCAGTCCTCCTCCGACATGTCAATGCGAATCACCTGCTCCTCCGTCCAGCCGGCAAACGCGCCTTCGCCCACGCTCATTGCGCCCGACGGTATGACAAGCTCCTTTATTTGAGTCAAACCGGCAAGTGCATATTTGCCGACGGACGTGACGTTTGTCAAATCCAAGCCCGTCAACGGACAGCCGTTGTAAACGCTCGTTCCGTCCTCCGACTCTGAAACCTCGCAAAAAGCGTAATCTCCTATTGAGCTCAGGTTGGGTGCGACAAATTCTTTGAGGGACGAGCAGCCCGCAAACGCGCTTTTGCCCAAAGTTTTCAATTCGGGCAGGCTTATGCTTTCGAGCGAAGCGCAGCCAAAGAAGGCAAAGTCCCCTGCTTCCGTTGCGGCAGCCGCAGACACGGTGACGAGGTTGACGCAGTTCATAAACGCATAGTCGCTTATTTTCGCCACTTTGGGAATGCTCGCTTCCTTCAAAGCCGAGCAGCCTTCAAAGCTGTTTGCGCCGAGCGTCGCCGCCTGCGGCAGATTGACGTATTCCAGCGCGGCGCAGCCCCTGAACGCATTGTTGCCGACTGAGTTCACCTGCGACAGGTCGATTGTGTCCAGCGCGGCGCAGCCGTCGAACGAAGCGTTTCCAATCTTTGTTACGCTGCCCTCGAAAATGATTTCTTTGAGTGAGGCGCAGCCGACAAATTCGTTGTTTTCTATTGCCGTCACACCTGCGGGGATTGTAAGACTTACAAGAGAGGTGCAGTTTTTGAACGCGCCGTAGCCCGCCGAAAGACGCTGCAACGTCGCAGGCAATTTGATTGTCGTCAAGGAAGTGCAGCCCTCGAACAGATAATTTTCAAGTCTCAGCAATCCGTCGGCAAACGTCACCGTTTTAAGGGACGTACAGCCTTTGAACCAACCGTTCCCCGCCGTACCGCTGCTCGACACCGTTCCGTTTAGATTTCCCACATTTACTTCCGCCGTTTCAAGTCCCGTGCAGTCCCTGAATGCTTCGTTTTTCAAAGCTATTACGCTTGCAGGCACGGTCACGTGTTTAAGGGATGTGCACCCCTGAAATACATACATATTGATAAATTTTGTGCCGTCAAGCTTGATTTCTTCAAGCCCCGTGCAGTTGAGGAACGCTTTGGAGTAAACAACCTCCGCAGTGAGCGTCACGGAATTCAGCTGCGCGCACCCCTCAAAAGCGTTTCCGTCGATATAATCCACGTTTTCGAGATTGATTTTTCCGACGGCGGAGCCGGCAAACGCAAAGTCGTCGATATACTTCACCGACGCGGGCAAAACCACTTCCTCAACAACGGAATTGTTCCTCAACGCAGCCCTTGCGACGATTTCCGTGCCGTCCCTTACCGTCAGCGTCGTCTCTTTGCCGAAATAATGCACGAGAGCCGTGCCGGTAATCTTTTTGGAAGTCGTGCCTGTACCTTTGTCGTTCAGTAAATAGAAGGAGTCGGTATATTCGGCATATATGGCGTTGTCCTCTATCTCGGTTTTGACGTTGCCGTCCGCGACACAAAATTTGACGTTGCCGCACCCCTCGAAGGCGTCCTCCCTTATCAGAGTAAGAGCGCCGCTTACCGTCACTTTTGCAAGCGACTCGCAGTTTTTGAAGGTGGCGACGTCTATTATGCTGACGCCTTCGGGCAGCGTTATCTCCTTTAAGGAAACGCAGTTTTCAAATACGTTGCCGTAACCGGCGTTGCTTGTCGTCGAGCCGTTGCCAAGCTTAATCAGGCTTTGCGGCAGAGTTATTTGTTCAAGCGCGGCGCAGTTCAGGAAAGCTTTTTGCTTGATTTGGGTGATTCCGTCGGAAAGCGTCACGTTTTTAAGTTTGACGCAGCCTGCAAACGCGCTTGCTCCCACCGTGCCCGCCGCATCGGAACGCATAAGCACCGTTTCAAGGGAAACGCAGTCGAGAAACGCGTTGTCGGGTATTGTCTTGACGTTGTCGGGCAGGGTAATGCTTTCAAGCGACGAACAACCCGAAAACGCGCTTGCGCCCAAAGTGAAATTTGACTCCACATTGGCGGGGAAAACAAACTCTTCAAGCGACGAACAGCCGAAAAACGCATTGGATGCGATAAAACCGAGCGTATTGGCTGCAAATGTCACCTTTTCCAGCGACGTGCAGTTTTTGAACAGTCCCTGTCCTATTTTTGTGACGCCCTCGGGCAGACTGATTGACAGCAGCGACTCGCAGCCCTCGAATGTACTGACATAAGTAGTCGACGACGTGTAAGACGCGCCCGTGTAGCCCAGCTGAGTGAGCGTTGACGGCAGAACAATCTCTTTGAGAGAACGGCAGTTGAAAAACGCCATTCTGCCAATCATTTTAACCTTGCCGTTTTCCTTGAACACTACGGACGAAAGCGACTCGCAGTCGGCAAACATACAGTCGGGAATTGTCTCGACGTTTATTCCGATTGTGACGGTTGCAAGCTGACTGCACCCGTAAAAAATGCCGTCCTTTGCGCCCGTTGAGGACGCCGAGCCCGCTCCGAGCGTGTCTACCGTATCGGGAACGGTAAATTGAGTAATCGCCGTGTTCTGAAAAGCGCCCTTTCCTATCTCGGCAAGCACATTGCTTTGCATATTGACCTCGGCAAGAGATTTGCAGCCGGAAAATGCAAGAGCCTTTATGCTTTCCGTCTCCGCTCCTATGGTTACTTTTTTGAGGGAGACGCACCCTAAAAACATATTTTCGCCGACATTCGTGCTCTTTACCGTTGCTTCTTCGAGAGCGGCGCAATTTTCAAAGACGGATTTTCCTATCGTCGTCACCGTAGACGGAACGGTTATCGATTTAAGTCCCGTTTTGAGTCCCGTCTTTTCAAAATACTGACCGCACCCCGAAAATGCCTGAGCGTTCAACGTAACAAGCCCTTCGGGCAACGATATTTCGCTGAGTTTGACGCAATTTCTGAACGCATACTGTCCTATGCCTTTGAGCCCCTGCGGCAGCAAAACCGTTTCAAGCGCGTCGCACGATTCAAAAGTATACATCGCAATGTTTTCAACAGCGCAGGAGGACAAATCCGCTTTTTTAAGCGACTTGCAGTTGTAGAACGTGTAGGACGACGTGGTCACGAGCACCGTGTCCGTCGTCGAAGGCTTGCCGAGGTTTACCAGCGTCTTGGGCGCGGTAAATTCGACAAGAGCCGCACAGCTTCTGAACGCGTTTTGACCGATGTTGATTAGCTGGCTGTTTTCGCTGAAATTGACGTTTTTAAGCGACGAGCACTCGGCAAACGCATAAGCGCCTATGCTTGTCGTCAGGTCGGGAAGCGATATTTCCGTGAGAGACGCGCACTTTTCAAACGCCCTGTCTCCTATCGTCGACAATTTGCACGAGTCTCCGAAAGTCACGGTTTTGAGAGACGCGCAGCCCGAAAACGCGTACAGCGCAATCGAAACAAGTCTGTCGGGCAGAGTCACGGACTCTATTGACGAATTTTGGAAAGCGTACTGACCGATTTCCAAATCTTTGTCCGCGTCGGCAAACACGACGGATTTGACGCCTACATTGTCCTTGAAGCTGTAATCGCCTATCTTCCGCACCTCGGCAGGCACGGTGTAAACCTCCGCGACCTTGTCGGCGGGACAGAAAACCAGCTCCGTTCCGTCTTTAGAGAAAAGCGCTCCGTCAATTGTCGTGAAATTTTTGCAGGTAGAACGGCACTCGATGTTTTTGAGTCCCGATATGCCCGCCACAAGGTCGGTAAAACCGTCCGACGCAAGGCTGTCGGGCACCACAAGCCGCGCTATGCTGCATCCCTCAAAGGGCTTTTGCCCCAATGTCGTCACGCTTGCGGGCAGCTCTATTTCCTTAATTTTGCAATTCTTGAACGCGCTTTTTCCTATTTCGTTCAGTCGGCAGTCCGGTGCAAACGTCACGACGGAAATGTTGTGGTTCGAGCGTCCCGCAATCGCCTCGCCCCAATAAAGCGCGTTGTCGCCTATTTTAACGAGACGCGCGGGGAAAGCTATGGAGGACAGCTTGTAGCAATTGTAGAACAGCGCGTCCGTCGTATAGGTGAAGCTGCCGCTTACCGACGGCAACTCGAAATCCGCCGTTCCTCCCTCCTCGAACTCTATTGCGGAGAGAATCTGACAGTTCCAGAAGCAGCCGACTCTGAAAGTCTCCGCTTCTTTGGCGATTGTTATCGTGCCGGACTTTTGCTGCGGGCAGAACACAAGCATCTTTCTGCCTGCCGTATACAGCGCTCCGTCGTAAGAGGAGAAGTAAAGACCTCCCTCCTCCACGTTTATGCTTTCTACCGCGGCGCAGTCGCGTCCGTCGTATTCGCTGAAACACATGACGGCGTTGGGATTGCTTAAACCTCCCGCGAGTTTAAGCCCGAACTGAAAAGCGTCGTAGTCGTTTTCCACTCCGCGCAGTCTGTTGGGCAGATTGAGAGTTTTGAGCGACGTGCAGCCCCAGAAAGCTCTTTCCGCAAAGGAAAGGTCGCCCGTGCCGCCAAGCCCGAACTCGATTTCGGCAAGGCTTTCGCAGTGATAGAAGGCACGCGGACCGATTGCGCGCGCAAAGCCGCTTACCCCCGCAACCACGTCGTCGCCGTTGGCAACGGTTTTGGGTACGTAAACATAAGTGAGCGCGGCGCAGTTGTAGAACGTGGAGTCTGGTATGCTCGTCAGTCCGTCGGGAAAAGTCGCTTTTTTGAGCGACGCGCAGTATGTGAATACGCTTTCGCCCAATTTGAGAGGTTCAAAAGGCGTTTCTTCCTTCCCCGTCGCCCTCGGAGCGAATTTGATTTCGGAAATTGCAGAGCTGCGGAAGGCGTATTTGCCTATTTCCGTCACCGACGCGGGTATTGTGAGGACGGACAAGCTCTTGGTGTTGCCGAAAGCGTTTGCCGCTATTGTGCGGACTCCGCCGAAATCTATATCGGACAGGCCGCTTCCGTCGAAGCAGTTTTCGCCCAATGACAGCGTACGCTCGGGCAATTTGATGCTCTTTAACGCCGTACAGCGGTAAAACGCCTTGTCGCCTATGGTGAGAAGCTCCTCTCCCTCAACGAACAACACCTCCGAAAGATTGACGCAGCTTTCAAACGCGCCGTTGCCTATGTTGACAACGCTTGCGGGTATGGTAATTTTAACCATATTGGCTTTGCCGATAAACACGCCGCCGCCGATAACCTTGATAGTATCAGGTATAACGTAGTCGCCCGTCAGTCCTTCGGGATAATAAGCGATTTCGGTCACGTCGGCGTTGTAAAGCACCCCCTGTTCGTCCGCGTAATAGTTTGGATTGTCGGGGCTTACAACAAAGCTTTTAAGCTTGGTGCAGTTGTAAAACACCGAATTGAAGGGTATATACCCCACATTGTCGGGGATTTCCACGCTTTCCAGCATACGGCAGTTTCTGAACACGTATTCGCCGAATTGCAGGTCTGAACGCACGTGGCTTAAATCTATGTCGTTAAGTTTCGAGTTGTCGGCAAAGGCGTTTTTGCCTATCGCCGTGAGCGTGGACGGCAGCAGCAGAGATTGCAAAGAGCAACCCTCAAACGCCTCCTCGCCGATTTGGGCAACGCCGCAGCTTTTGGTATATTCGAATTTAAAGCTGACCTTTTCTCCTTGTTCCGTCGTTTCCGTAACTCTTGTCATTGTCCCGCTTTCTTCAAAAACCAGCTCGGCAAGCTTGGAACAATCGGCGAAAGCCCTTCTGCCGATAACCATTGTGCCTGCGGGGCGCTCGCTCGCGACAAAAACAACCTTTGTCAGACTGTCGCACTCCGCAAACGCTTCCGCCCCTATCGTGCGGACGTTGGCGTGTAAATACACCTCTTTGACCGTACTCTTGATTTTGGTTGAAGACGGGTTGGTATAAAACGCCCTTTCGGCAATGTTGAGCGCCGCCGTCGGCAGCGTGTAAACGCCGCTGTCCTTGTTGTGCGCGGCGGGATAATAAAGCAGGGTGTCCTTTGCCGCGTTGAACAGCACTCCGTCGATTGACGAATAGGCTGCGTTGTCGAAGGAGCCGACGATGTTTATATTTTCAAGTTTTCCGAACAGCGAAAAAATCTCGTGCTCTGCCTTTTCAAACTTTTTAAGTCTTGCGGGCAGCGTGAGATTTACAAGCGCGGTGCAGGAAACGATTGCTCCGTCGCTCATGGTAAGCGGAATTTCCTCCGTTATCGACTGCTCGAAAACAATGGATTTAAGCGTCGTGCTGTTTGAAAACGATGCGCGGGCAACCGTCTTGACGGAAGCGGGAACGATGATTTCTTCCAGCTTGGTTTTGGCAAAAGCGTTCTGCGTTATTTTTGTCACCGCGTCGGGTATGCGGTAGCTTCCGGTAAACGTCGCGGGCACGAGAGCTATTTCCACCTCTCCCTGCATGACGATGTTTCTGTAAAGAAGCGTGCCCTCCTGCGCGAAGTAAACTGGGTCGATTTCCCCCTCGATTTCACGCACTTCATAACGCTCGATATATCTGCATCCGTCAAACGCGGTCAAAGAAATTGTCCTTACCGTGTTGGGAATGCTTACGCTCACAAGCTTGGTGCAGTTGAGAAACGCATAGTCCTGAATAGAAACCACTTTTAGCGTTTCGGGATTGGGATTTTCGTCCGTCGGCACGGGAGTGTACGTCGCGGGGATAATAAGATGGGTAACCTGCGAGATTCTCGGTCCCGCCTTGACGGCGTAACCGTCGCCGTCTCTGACGTAATCGATTGCGTCGACGTAATAAGCGTAAAGAACGATGTCTTCCGAAGTGTGGGACCATTTTATCCTGCTGCGGCCTTCGGAGTCCGTGTACGCGACGCCGTAGCCGTCGGCGCTCGCGCACCAATACGTAAACACCTTTATTTCGTAATTGACGTCGGGCACGGGCAGAACGAATTCACTGCCGTAAGCCACCTCTGCGGTAAGCGTGCGCTGACCGTCTACCGTGCCGAACTCGCCGCAGTCGAGAGTTATCGTATAAACGTGGGCAACCCAGTTTGCATAGAGAACAACGTCGGCGTTGAACGGGAAATATTCTTCGGAAAACTCCGCGCCGTTTGCCGCAGCTCCGCCCTCTTTGTTGTACCAGCCGCCGAAGTCGTAGCCCGTTTTGCTTGTTTCGGCAAGCTCCACCTTGTCGCCCACCGCCAGATAAAGCGGGGCGACCGCTTCGCCTCCCATAGCGTCCAAGCTCAACGTATGCGCCCACACCTTGAGAGAAGTCCAAACCGGCTCGCTTTCGTCCTCGGTGTTTTCGTCCGCGCATCTGACCTCTATCAGGTTTTCGCCCGCTTTGGTCAGTTTTATCTCGGCGAAGTTGACTCCGCCCGCAACACCGAAAGAAGAACCGCCGTTTATCCTCACTTCATAGGAGGAAACGCCCGCGACATAGTCCCAGGAAATTACGTTTCTGAAATAGCGCAGGTTTGTAGCTTGCGTCTGCCAGCCGAAAACCGTTTCGTCGCTCCACTTGGATTCGGATTCTCCCGCAGCCTTGATTTTGAGGGAATAATATCCGCCCTTCGACCATGCAACGTCGGTGTCCGAAAACGGCAGGCAGTTCTCGTCAGTCTCGAAGTTTTTGCCGTCAATCTTGACTATGTAAGAAGTAGCGTCGGCAACGACGTTCCAGCTTATCCTGTCGGCGGATACGACAATACCCGACGGAGTGGCAAGCTGATTTTTTTCAAAGACAAACGTCGCCTCGTCCGAAGGGACGAAACCAGGCGTATACGCGCGCACGGCGACGGAAATTTCGCCGGAATACTCTTTGAGGCTGAAACTGTTTCTGCCTCCCGTGGACGCGGGCGCGCCTCCGTTTACCGACACGGTATAATCCGAAGCGTCGTCAAGCGCGTCCCACACCAAGAGGTCGATCTCCGTGTCGAGATGCAGACCGCTTACGACGGGCAGCTTGCGCAGATAGACAAACGCTCTCGAAACGGACGAAGCATAGCCCTCCGCAGTAGCGGTAACAACAAACTCAATGCCTTCGGGAAGCATTTTGCAGTTTGAAAAATCGAAATATACGGAAGCGCCGTTGTCAAAATGAGTGTGAACGTGATTTTCGTCGCCGCACACGACGTCGATGAAATATCTCGTCGCATTGGGCACGGGACGCCAAACAAGCAATCCGTTGTCCGCAACGGAAAAATCGGACACTCTGTTGAGCGCCTTGTTTTTGTAGTATCTTGAAACCGTGACGTCGCCCGCGGTGAGCGTGATTTCATAGTCGCCTGCAATGCCGTTGGCAAAATCCAGCTTTTTGGAGCTGCCCGCCGTCGCGCCGATAGTTTCGTCGACAATGACTGCGCCCAGCGGGTTGATTACTTTAAGCCTGACCGCCGTGCCGACGCCGTCCCAGGAAACACCCTCCGCGCTGACGTAAACCAAAGGCAAAGCCGCGCTTCCCTTTTCCTGCCAGAGGGCGAAAAGCGTGGTGTCCTCGCAAAAAACCATTCCGTCCGCGTACATATAGGACAGTCTGTCCCTGTCCTCGTACATGCTTATCCACCAGCCCTTGAATATATATCCCTCGCGCTCGGGCGACGGAACTTCAAGCAGCTTGCCGCCGACAGTCTCCGCTTCGCTCGGCTTGCCGCCGTCGTAATTCAAATCAAAAGTCACGGCGTACTCCGACTGTCCGTGAACTACCGCGGCAAATCTTGCGTAAACGGTTGTGTCGGAGACGATTGCGGAACCGAAATCGTAAGGTCGGGTAAAGTTTTTGTCGCTATACCAACCGACAAAAACACAATCCGTCTTTTGCGGCTCCGCGACAGGTCTGTCAACAGTCCTTCCGTTTACCACGGACACGGCTTCAACCGCGCTTCCTCCGTCGGTGTCGAAGGTCACAGTATAAGTAATTTTGGGCAGAAATACAAGCCGCTCCCCCTTGTACGTCAGCTCAATCCCGCCGTCAGAATACGATGCGGCGAGCTGCCCGTCCTCCTCTTTGAGAAAAGTCAGGGTAAGAACTCCGTTTTCAAGAACGTAAGTACCCGACTTGTTGTCGCCCAAAACAACAAAGGAGAATCTGTTGCCGCTGTTTAAGACAATTTGATACTCCTCTCCGTCGGCGTCGCAATAGTAAACGCCCGTTTCCGGACCTTCATCGATAGGTTTCGGCTTGCAGCCGCCAAGCACGAGCAGCGCAGCCGCCGCCACGCAAACAAGTAGCAGCAACAAAAACCGTTTCTTTTTAGCCATAGGATTACCTCCTCGATATTTAAACGCCTTCGGCGTTTGAATTACATCAATCGGAGTCGCTTTCGTCGGAATTTCACACGGTGTCAAACTGCGACATTTCAACATAAAAAAACATGCCGTTTTAATATATTATGACTTATATGCAATAAATGACTTAATCATTTATTCGGGTATTATTCATGATTTTGTCGATTATTCTCAGTCTATGAAAAAATCAAGATAAACTTATAATAATAGTAGAATTCTACTTTGTCAAGACTTTTCAAGTAGGTTTCTACTAAAATATTCGGGATGGAAATTTTAAGCAGCAGGATTAAAGAACTCAGAGAAGAAAATTTTCTTTCGCAAAAGGCGCTCGCGCAAAGAGTAGGCGTAACTCAAAAAGCAATCGATTTTTGGGAAAAAGGTCAAAACGAGCCCAAAGCAACGTATCTCAAAAACCTTGCGCTCGCCTTCAACGTCAAGGCGGGATATTTGCTTGGACTTGAAAACAGAGACGATTGAACGCTTTTCCAACCGTCAATTAAGCGATATTTGACACCCACTCCCGTACCGTGCAGCCTTCAAGGCTTGCAATGCTTGCGCGCCGAAAAAACGCCGTCACTCAAATCAAAGCGGAAAATCTATTATTCCATACAGCATGGTTTTTGCTTTTTTCAACACACTCATAAATTTGAAAAAAATTTAAAAACAAATATTTTCGCAATGTCAAAAAGTA
>ULXP01004310.1_pt1 | contig 24112 bp, 20 predicted proteins | sample 1961351 | NCBI WGS metagenome assembly ULXP01 (sample SAMEA4835840, study PRJEB28245) | human gut metagenome | biome: gut microbiome; material: fecal sample | place: Denmark | collected 2008 | reverse complement strand
CCCCGCCGTTGGCAACCGCATTGTAAAGCGTAGCCGTCTGTATGGGCGACAACTCGTTCTCGTATCCGTAGGCTATCTGGCACAAACGGTTGTTGTAGAGCCAACGGTTGCGCACTTCGCGGTTTTCCGGATCGTAGTCGTTGAACAGCGGCTTTTTCTCCCCGAACGCCTCGAGACCCATCGGCCGGTCGAGGTGCAGCGACCGCAAAAAGGCTACATACCGCTCCGGATGATCCTTGTAAGAGCGGTAAATCGCATTGGCAAAGAAGATATTTGACGAAAGGGCCACGGCCTGTTTCATGGTCATCGTATCCGAAAAGGCATGGTCGTCGCGGACATATCCGTTACCGATCTTGACCCGCTTGTCCTTCGGCGCCGAGGTCACCTCGCCATCTACAACCGGAAACCGTGCATCGATATCGTAACCCTTGTCCTCGACCAGCGCCAGCAGCGATGCCAGCTTGAAGGTCGAACCCGGGCACTGACGTTTGTAGGCATTGTCCTCGATCTCGGCATACACACCCGGCGACACCTCCGAAAGGTTCGACATAGCCAGGATCTTCCCTGTCGAGACCTCCATGACAATCGCCGTTCCCCATATGGCATGGTTGGCAACCATATTCTTTCGCAGCGCCACATCCGAAATCTCCTGAATCCGCCGGTCGAGCGTCAGAACCACATCCAGACCATCGACACGCGCACGGTTGGGAATCGAATCGTTCGTAGCCACATTGGTCGAGAAGCGGGGCGCTATGCGCTGACTCGACTGTATGCCGTCGCGGCCGCTCAGCAGCGAATCCATCACCTCTTCGACTCCGAACTGGTTCTTGCCCCACGAGGTGACCTTGCCCACCGTACGTTTGGCAATGCCGCCCAACGGATAGACACGCATGTTGTCCTCGACAAGCCGGTAGGTGGCCGTCATGTTCGACAAGAGCGGATATCGCTTCAATTCGAGCCACTCGACATAGTCAACCATGCGCGGGAAGAGCTTGACGGCCGTATGACGGCGGCGGTCGCCCCGCTTGTAACGAGGCCGCCCGGCATAGTTCGAACGGAATATCCTACGGAAATAGTCACTACCATAACCCTCGGGGCCGAAATAGCGTCCCAAAAGCAGCGACAGTGAATCGGAGTTCTTGCGGAACATCTCCACCGAATCGAACCCCTCGGCTCCGAAGTCGAGCTCCACCTGATAACGGGTCAAGGTGGTTACGATGGGTTCGCCGCCGCGCATGAGTATGTCGCCGCGACGTGCCGTAACGGTCTTCGTGGTCAGAATACGTTTGGAGAGCACCTGGGCAAAGGCCGCCGTTTCGGGGCTCGCAAACTGTATGCACACCAGCCGCACAACAATCACCACCGCCAACAGGAAAAACAGCAGATAGAGCATCGTCACCCGCCGCCGGATCAGTTTCTTGATAGGTATTTGGGGTTGTTCCGACATAATCAATCGCCATCGATAATGAATGTTTGCGTAGGCAGTTCCTCGAGTTCAAGCCCACGCGCCTCCAGCTGCTCCATGATCGCCTGACGCGACGTAAGGCTGTAGATGCGCTCGGATTGCCTTACCGACTTCTCGCGCAACTGCTGCAACTCCTTTTCCATTCTGGTGCGGCGTATGTCGAGCCGCAATGCCGAAAACAACACGAATATCGACAGGAAGAACATCGCCCCCACACACATCAGGTAGGGATACAGCCGTTTGACCTCCTCCTTTGTCAGAATGCCTCCGGTAAACAGCAGCGCCACCAGCCGCGACGAACGCCGTTCGCGACGACGACGGTTCTCCTCCTCGGCCTCGCGCTCGGCCTCTTCGGCCCGTTCCTCCTCTTCCATATCCCGATCCGCCTCTCCGCGATTGATGCGCCGTACCTCGCGCCGTACCCGCCGCGCAAACTCCTCATCCTGCTCACGCCGCTCCTGCTCCTCTCGCAACGTCGGATCTATTTCGGGATCCTTCCCATATGATGTTTCGTCCATCTTCTTCTCGCTATTGCATTTCCAAACAGACTGCCTGTTCCCAGCCTGTTCAAAGTTTCTCGGCAGCCCGCAGCCTCGCACTGCGCGACCGCGGATTCCGCTTAACCTCATCCGCATCAGGGACAACCGCCCGACGCGTCACAATATGCCACGGCACCGTTGCACGCCCGAAGAAATCCTTCTCGATTTCACCGTCGAAGTTCCCGCTGCGCATGAAATTCTTCGTCAGGCGGTCCTCCAGCGAGTGGTACGAAATAACCACCAGCCGGCCTCCCGGTCGCAGCACCTTCAGACTCTGCTCGAGAGTCATCTTCAGAGCCTCCATCTCACCGTTCACCTCGATGCGCAGCGCCTGGAACAGTTTGGTCAGGAACTTCGCCTCATCCTTGCGCGGGGTAGTCGGGGCGACCGCCGCAACCAGTTGCGAAGTGGTTTCGATCCGTGCCTGCTCACGTGCCCGAACGATACAGTTGGCCGCCTTGTAGGGGGTTTCAATCTCTCCCCACTGCCCGAAGATCCGGGTCAGCTCCTCGGCCGTAGCCTCATTGACCAGATCGGCAGCGCTGCGACCGCCGCGACGGTTCATCCGCATGTCGAGCGGAGCATCTCCACGGAACGAAAAACCGCGATCGACACAGTCGAAGTGGTGTGACGAAACCCCGAGGTCGGCCAGAATCCCGTCGACGCGCTCGACACCGCGATAGCGCAGCGCCCCGCGCATGAACCGGAAGTTACTCTCCACCAGGCAGAAACGCTCGTCGTCGATGGCATTGGCCGCAGCATCGGCATCCTGATCGAAACCGTAGAGCCTGCCCCGCGGCGACAATGCCGACAAGATACGGCGCGAGTGTCCGCCCCCGCCGAACGTAAGGTCGACATATACGCCGTCCGGATTGATCGACAGCAGGTTGACCGACTCTTCGAGCAACACCGGAATATGGTATTTCGCACTTTCGTTCATCGATGGCATATTTGGGTGTAAAGTTACTCAAAAAAACGTATATTTCGCCGACTATTTCGTATCTTTGTTCAAATAAACAATTTTTTCATGGAGCCCATCGACATCGACAAGGTTTTGGCCGCCAAAATCCCCAAAATATATCCATTCATCCCGCACATGCTGGTCGAACGGCTGCGGAAACTGATCCACGAACAGGAGATGAACCACATCATCACGCAGTTCGGCAACCAGCCGCCAATGGAATTCATTCGCTCCTGCTTCGGATACATGGGAATAAGCTACACGGCTGACAACCTGGACAGTCTGGACCCCGCCGGCCGCTACCTCTTCGCCTCGAACCACCCATTCGGGGGCATGGACGGAATGATGCTGGCCGAGGCCATCGGAACCCGTATGGGAGATGTCCGCGTAATAATAAACGACCTGCTGATGCACGTCTCGCCGCTCAAGCCCATCTGGCTCCCCGTCAACAAATACGGCCGCCAGAACCATGCCTATGCCGCCACAATGCATGAGGCTTTCGCCGGCAACATCCCGATCCTCACGTTCCCGGCCGGACTCTGCTCGCGCCGCACCAAAGGCGTGGTCGAGGATACCCCGTGGCGGCAGAATTTCGTCAAACAGGCCCTCGCCGCAAAACGCGACATCGTCCCCGTCTTCGTCGAAGGCACGCTGTCTAACCGCTTCTACCGCGCCGCAAACATCCGCAAGCGACTCGGCATAAAGTTCAATTTCGAACTGGTTCTGCTCGTCGACGAGATGTTCCGCCAGAAGGGAAAACACTTCACCCTGCACTTCGGCCAACCCGTCAAATGGCAATATCTCTCCGGGCTCGGATCCCCGCGGCAACAGTCAGAATACATACGCTCGCTGGTCTACGCAATGAAATAAAAGAGGGTTTGTTAAAGATATTTAAAATAATTCGTATCTTTGTCTTCAAATCGACCAATGACAATGTCATACAATACCCCGATAATAGCTCCGGTACCGCGCGAAGAACTCGAACGGGAACTCACCCCCGACAAAAAAATACGCGACACGAACAAGGCCGGCAACGAAATATATATCGTAACGGCAGCCGACTCTCCGGCCACGATGCGCGAAATAGGCCGCGTCCGCGAGGTATCGTTCCGCGATGCCGGCGGCGGCACCGGTCTGGATTGCGATATCGATGCCGAAGACACTGCCGAAAACGGATACCGGCAACTGATTGTCTGGGACCCCAACGCAAAGGAGATTATCGGCGGATACCGGTTCATCGTGTGCCACTCGTCATACCCCGAACACCTCTCGACCGAACACTATTTCCGTTTCTCGGACAAATTCCGCCGCGAATTCCTTCCGTACACCATCGAACTCGGACGGTCGTTCATACAGCCCAAATACCAGTCCCGCGGGAACAACAAAAGCATCTATGCTCTCGACAACCTCTGGGACGGCCTCGGCGCACTAATCAACAACCATCCCGAAGCCCGGTACTTCTTCGGCAAGGTGACCATGTACACCGACTACCACAAGGAGGCCCGCAACATGCTGATCTACTTCATGCACCGCTACTTCCCGGATCGCGACCGCCTCATGGAGGGAATCAACCCCGTCGAGTTGAACATCGACCGCGAATATTTCGATTCGATCTTCAACGGCGAAAGCTACGACGCCAACTATCGCATCTTGATCCAGAAGGTCCGCGAACGCAATGAAAACATTCCGCCGCTGATCAACTCATATATCAGTCTCTCACCGTCGATGCGTGTTTTCCCGACGGTCTACAATCCCGACTTCGGGAATGTCGAGGAGACCGGCATTCTAGTCACGATAGCCGACATATATCCGCACAAAAGCCAGCGGCACACTCAGTATTGAGAGCCTTTCAGGCAGGAAACAGTCCGACATCGAAGATTTTTTGACTGAAATTTTTGGCAAAACCGAAGATAGTATCTATCTTTGTGCTCCCGAAGCGAAAGATCGTGATCCACGATGATCCCTATCGCTCGACATACGGCAAGCCCAGGTGGTGAAATTGGTAGACACGCCACTTTGAGGGGGTGGTGAACAATTAGGTTCGTGCAAGTTCGAGTCTTGTCCTGGGCACCAAAACACAGAGAGTCCGTCGAATATTCGACGGACTCTCTGTGTTTCATGGCCCATCGGCCGGCAGGACCCCAGGCGCCGCTCCAACTCCTGTTCCTGCAAACACAAGCCCAGACTCAAATAACGGCCGCCATTCACCTCTGGCTACTCCATCAACAGCATCATATCCCAAATGGCATTGTGCTGCTTGTCGCTCAACGGAAGACGGTGGTCTCTCCTGTAATGCTGGCGGGTTGCCTGCATCGTATATGCCGACAACTCCAGATGCACATCATGACCCGCATCAAACAGGACATAATAGTAATAAAAAGGCACATATCCCGTTTTGAAACTGGTGTATTCGATCGGCGCCGATTCAAGCATCTCAAATTGCGACTCTATATGTTTGGGGTTCAGATAGGCCGCAATACGCACCTCCTTATCTCCGGTAGATCCCGAATACGACAGATAGCGACGATCGGTCGCCTCATCCTCCTCGGACAGCTCCTGTTGAGTTATCACGATCCATTTGTCCCAGGTCATATATCCGATATAAGCCTTCCCGGCAACCGCATCCTGCAACCCGCGATCGGCAATAATCCGGCTCAACATGCTACGGTGCTCATCATAATCCATCAGCACCTCGTCCAGCGACGCAACCCGATCATTCATATCCGATGTTTCCTGCGCCCTTGTTTTCAAGGAAGCCCCAGAAACGGCCAGAATCAGAATCGCCATCCAAAATAGTCGTCTCATATTATAAACAAGGTTAAAATTATCGCAATTTACACAATCTGACCGCAAAATGCAAATTCAGGCAGCACTCTTTCATGCTTATTTTCAGTTTTTTCGACAGCTGCAGGCATATTATGACAAAATAGGCTGTGAAGAGACTTGTGTTGCATAAATTCTCCTCACCCTTACCTGTAAGCGAATTCTACAAAATCCCTGTCCAGAATATCGTATCCCGTTATCTTCTCCCGGGCAAGACGCTCCCGCAGCCGTGCGGATATGAAGACTCCAGTATGCCCCTCTACGACTAACATGTCGTAGTCGTCCGTGAAATCATCCGTCAAAACAACCTCACGTAGTTCAATAAATGCAATAAGATTGTCCCTTTGCTCAGATATATCCCGATACTCCTCATGCGAATTGATATGGATAATACTTGATGGCTTATTCCCCATATATACACAAGCGAATATACATTTTGCATAATCAATATATTGGAGCGGTATGCCTGGCAGACGAAAGTGCAGCCAATAATAGGGATAAACCTTGTCCCGAACCGTCAGTGTCCCCTTGATATATTGATGCTCCCAAAGCCGGTACTCGCTTAAAATAGTCTTTACGCGTTCGCTGAAAACAAGCCCGGGATCAGTACTACGATGGGGATTAAGAATATCGGTCAACTTTGCCCCTCGGCGCAATTTGCTTTCATATAGAGTATGTGCTATCTCCTCCTCACTCAACCAATCCCATGCACCTGGATAATGATTTTTATCATATTTATGCAAACTGTCAATTTGCGGATATACATTCCCTACAACTCTGAGATTATCCGTAAAATCAATACGATAATAACGACGTTCCATAATTAACGATCTTTATTTTTTTATATATTCGAATATTAATTCCCTATACTTTGTTGCAACATCTGTCATAAAATCGTACGCTTGTTGCGGAGTAAAATCTGGATTCAGCTTTTCAAACTTCTCAATCTCCGCTTCTATTTTCTTTGTATAACCCCAATGTGGCCCATGATTTTCAGGAACTGGTATCCCATTAATACGTCCGTTGAAATCAAACCCTGCGGCTATTGCGGCTTGAACAGATCTATGATTTTTCATTACCGAGATCGGTATAATATGATGTGCCACAAGACCTCTTGTGTTTATCCCCAATTTTGTTCGTAAAGAACTCTTTGCATTCTCCGTTTTTTTAACTATTCTTTCATAGTCAATAACCCGATCCGCTGTTTGCGCTACATCAACTGCATGATCAACCGCTTTTGCCGCGTCTACGGCTCGATCTGTAGCCCTTAGTACCTGCGTTGCCCCGGCCGGCACACCAGGGATAAAAGCTGCTGCCAAATCCCATCCCGCATCTACCCAATGCTCTTTGGCCTTCTGGTGATTGCCTTTAATATGCTGATATGTAGCTGCACCAACATCATAAACAATGCAAGCAACATCCCAAATTACATCCCAAATCTCACCACTAGGATCTGTCCTGATAATCGGATTCCCGCCGCAATAAGAATAGGGACTCGTATTGTACATCTTCTCCGCTAAAGGATCGATCGACAGAAAAATCCCGTCCGTGCCCTGGAAACGCGCCCGCGAATCGTAATAATCAACCCCAAACGCGTCCTGCAACTCCTTGCCTCCGTACAAGTACGGATTGGCCGACGTTACAAGAGATGCATTCGAATGGCGCAATCCATACGGATAATAGTCATTCTGTTCGAGAATCGTCCCCGTGGCACTCAATACAACGCGGGTACTGCCCAGATGATCGAATATAAAATACCGCTTATCATATCCGGTATTGGTCTTATATATCCGCCCGCCTGACGAGGCTACGCTCTCAAGATCAAGAGTCGAACCATTGCAATTGTATTTGAAAGAACCTATGTAAAAATACCCCTCGCCCGAATCATCTACAGCCGACAGTTTAGTGCCATCAGCCGCATACGTGTAGCGAACCTTAATATCAGTTCCATCCTGAATTACAGCCGGTAAGTTAAGAAAATTATATGACAATTCCAACTCCGCGTCTGATGTAATATTACCGTTCCCATCATACGTAAAACCATTGCGCTGATTCCCTGAATAAGTGAAGTTCATATTATGCGGCTGTACCGATGTCCCGTATCGCTTAATGGTAAGCAGATTCGTATTCTTGTCGTAAGTCATGTCCTTTTCGACAAATCGATTCGTAAGAAGCCCATCAACATAATGGTCCGCATCGGTCAACCGCGAAAGATTATCATATTCAAACGTATAGGTATTTGTATCCTGCCCGCTATGACTCCAACTCCACGAGGAGATATTACCAGTATAACTCGGCTGAGACCCAAGATAACCGTCATAATACCTCAACATGTCGGAATAGATCGCCGTATTGCCTCTGGTTACATTATGAGACGTCGGCCACCCCTGTATATTGTAGTCAAATGTCTCGGATATGGTATTGGCCCCACTGTCGTAGCTTTTGCCGATAAGATGCCCCAAATCATCATAACTGTACCAGACCTCGGATACCGATGCTTCACTACCATTCAAAACAGTAATTTCAGACAGTAGGCGATTGCGTTCATCATAATTGAAGGTGTGTGCCACACGATCTTCAATACCATCATGAGTATAAGATTGTTGCGTCTGCACTACATTTCCTACGAAATCATATTTATGAGACGTAACAAGTGTACCGTTAAACGGATATTTTTCTATCACCTGTATCGGCCGGCCGTTATAATCATAATAATAAGACCGGGTCATGAAGGAATCCCCGCCTAATACCGCAATACGCTCATAGGTTACCTGTCCAGTCGTCCTAATATCATAATCATCAACAATACCCTCAACGGCAATAAATGCTGATGCCGTAGTCGGATAAGTATCATATACCGTCTCTTTTAACAAGATACCAGATGTGCTTTCAAGAATTGACGGATACGGATTAGACTCGAACATGGCCCGCAAAGAAGCGGCAGTTTCAGATGATGCAAGCATGAACTGCCTAACAGGCCTGTTCAGATCATCATACTGGATAAACATCCATTCTCCATCTTCGCGCATATTACCATCCTGAACAGCCACGGAACGCCCAGCCGGATCATATATCAAATATTCGACATCTTTCCCGGGTAAACGTTTCTCGATTTGACGTCCCAAACCATCATAAGTATAGCGATAACAATATCTGGCTGCATTCTCAGAGTCGATGCTCCAGACCGAAGTCGACAATAACAGATCACTGCCTTCAGGAGATACAACCCAACCCAACCGACCATACATGTCATACACATAATAGGTATCGGCATATTCACCATTTGGCATAAGAGCTCTCGTTAGTATCGTTTTGTCACTCTCTATCAATGTAAAGGTAATCACAGCCGCTCCATCCGCATCAATCACCTTACTACGCCGCAATGATGATACAGGATAGTAACCCGAAACGTCCAAGGTATTCGATGGAAGTTGTATTTCAATCTTAAATATGGAATCTGCAGCTACATTCGTTCCATACTCATGTTCGGTATAATGCCCATCGTCCGAACGGAATACCGCTCCAACATCATAAACCGCATCTATTCTGTTGAGAACCGACGGTGCATATATATTTTCATGATATGCATGAAGCGCGTCGGAAGGACCAAACATGTCGGCATAATAGGACTGTTGCTCTGACAACGGACTCTCCGCCATCAGACCTGTCGATATCTCTCTGACATACGGCAAATATGATTTTGCATCAGCACGACGCATCGGATCATAAACAATCGGCTGTACGATATCCCCGCCATTGTATGCTCCACCTATATTGATTATCTGTTGAGGGTAGCCCAGGCCATCATAATAAGTAATATCTTCTATTTTAGACAGTCCTCTTTCAGCAGTGTAAACAATCTTATGTATATAATTGCTGTTGTCTGTTGTAGAAGCCAACTCTTCCACGACACTAACCATACCCCCCATTTGAGCCCGTCGCGAACCAATAACCGCCCAAACAGTATACTCTCCTTCATCAAACAAATCAAACGTTATAGGATCGCCCATACCGTCAATCGAGACTCCTGTCGACTCTCCATTACGCAGTAATTGATACGTCACCCCATATTGAGACCCCGATAAAGTCAACCTGCGCAACGAAGAGTTATATACAGGAGTATACTCCACCAGAGTACCACCTCCTGCTTGCGTGCAAATTAGTGTTGAAGATGACGAGGACTGTAAATACGAATTACTTGTCAATATTTCATCGCTGAAATTAGGCTTACAATATATGACCAACTCTCCACCGACATAATCTATCCGAAACTGTTCATTATCCCATGTAGTTATGGTTCCGTTGTTTAACGCTTCAAGCCCTGCCGCAAGATCTCCCGCCGACACCGAAACAGCCGGCGTAAAGGCAATGGCCTGCTTACCGCCATTGCCCGTAAAAGAGACAGACGACATGGACAAAGAATGTACAGCGGCAAAAGCCGGTTTATGAGTCAATGTTACCGTACCGTTCATCTGAACATCAAGCGGCGTAGCAACCATACGATAGGTCCCGGCTGTTACAGGCAATTCAATGGAAATTGCCGAACCTGTACCTGACCTCCAATCTATCATGGCATTGTCGCGATATAGATGATACAATGCATATTTATCCGAACCGCTAAGATTGAATGTTACGTTCTGCATCGGATATATCTCTGCATACGGACTCGTTAATCTATACACTGAAGGGGCGCGAGTTGACTGGACAAAGGAGATACTGTTGTAAGTTGCCACAAATACTATAGTAATTGTATTACCTGTCGTATTTTCTGCCCAGTCTATATTGATCATACCCTCCACATTTCCGGAGTAATCCGACAGGTCGACGGACATCAAATGGTGTCGCAGATCAGTCATGTCAAGTTGTTCCGTTATGCTATTCAGGATATTGGATGCAGGCGTTGGACCATTAACCGTAAAACGAACCGATACCTGTCCGCCGGTAGAAGGCACCTCCACCATTGATTGATCAAACGATGCAACCGGGACATTTATAAAAATTTCATTGGGTTCTCCGCCCGACAAAGGCATAATTGTATTCTCCGGCTGTGCAAAGCATCTGTGTCCAAACAATACTGCAACTGCAAAGAATATCGGATATATATATTTCAGTTTCATGATTCAGTATTTTGAGTAGCTGTTGAATAAATATATTTTGTTATGGGATTTGCTTGGTCATCCGATATGCGTGTAATCCGCCCAGACCTATCATAGTCATATTCGATCTTTCTGCCAGATGGATCGGTCTGGGAAACTAGATTCCCATTATCGTCATACTCGAAGGTTGTAACAGAGGCTTCAGGCAGACCTTCACGAATAACCGATGCGGGTATAATCGGCTGAACAGGTCTTTCGAACAAATTGCCATACGCCTCATCTAAAGCTTCTATCTGGGAATTAGACGCATTCTCCACTCTCATCGTAACCCCGAACTTATTCCAGAAATATGTAGTATAAATGCCATTACGGTTTTCACTCTGACATACATTTCCGTTAATATCATACGTATATTTTTCATCTATATACCATTGATTGGTTTGTACATCAAGCCGTCGGATCTCAACAGGCAACACATTCTCACTCAAAACCGCATATATTATACTGTCCCGGCCGACAATATACTCCGTTGGATCCACCGTTGCCGTTGGATAAAGCACTGTTCGGGTAATCGAAAGAGGATACTGCATATAATTGAACTCAACCATTTTTTGTTCAATGGCTGTCGCCGGATTATCCCGATCGGGATATGTATAAATCACACAATCCAATCCTCCGTCACTTCTCGAAACAGACATTCGCCGTACCTGTCCATATTCATTGTAAGTATACCGTATAGTTTGTTCTACTCCATCCAAAATAGATATTTTTGAGGTTTGCAGTCTGTTTGCAAATAATTCAGGAACCTCGCGGACTCCCTCCGAAACATATACCGGACGAGACACATTCTCTGATACGAATGTGTTATAAATCATCGAATCACTCCTGACAATACTGTCATTGGCATATATCTCCTGTTTGAGTAACTTGCCGCGGAATGCCTGCAGAGAAGTGGCCGGTGTCAAAAGATTAAATAAAGCCGTCTCATTAGGGATATTATCCAAAATCATTGGGTAGATAACATTGCCATATATCCGCATACAACCAACTCTTTCAACAAGCGTAGAGGCGAACATATTGGGTAGAGTCTCGTATGTCTCATAATAATAAACGTTTTTACTGCTATCGGGCAAAATCTCCTCAACCCGCGAATATTCGATATCAATATCGTTACTGGAAATCAACGGCCTGTATGCAGAATACACCATCTGAGGAGTATACCCATTCCAGTCTCCAGTATATTGTACCTGGTATCTCGGGAACTGCAACTCAATTCCGCTGCTGGTTGTCCCGTCAGCCAAAACATATTCATAAGACCGGCTGTCAAGTACCGAACCATCGGAATCATAGTTGACAATCCTCGAAACACGCACACCTCCACCTATTTGCGGCTCGGAACTGATATCACTAAGATACGGAACAAACATACTCCCATAATCTCGCTTAACTGTTCTGCCATAATCTCGCGGCTCATATGAAAAAATGGTATAGCCCCCCGTAGGATACGTGACTTTATGCAAAGTTCCGATCTGAGAATAATTAGCATCGGGATTTCGTCCCGAATACAAGGTCTCCGTATAGTCTCCTTCCTCGAAATCAGCATCCTGAATATAACTGGTAGCATATTTTACAGTATGATTATTTCCTCCCTTATAGAAACCATAATGATCAATGGCATACGTTCCAAACGGCGGAAGTGACATATTGTCAACCATATTATAGTCAAAACTGTATCGTCCCAAAGAAGAACTTACAGACTGCAAAAACGGGACGCTGTTACTCGCACTGGAAATCGTTGCATAATCCATCGTTATGGTTTCATCTGAATTCACTATGTGGATCGATTCCAATAATGGGGCAACATCATTGCGCTGAAGAGACGAAATCCCCATATTTTCATTTACATATTTTCCAAGAGGCCGATTATCAGTATATGTAAATTCCGCAACCGTTGTACCATCAACCATAATCCCGACAAGTTGCGACGTCTGCATGCGTGCAACAGCCGACTTCTCCGTTTCCGACTCGAAATTATTTGAATCAAGCCCGCTGGCAAAGACCCACGAACTAGGAGATGAATTGATTACTCGCCGTTGGACATTCGTCTCATTATATATAAAATCAATGGTACGTCCATTAGGCGCTATGATTTTTGTTAATTTCCACGCAACGATAGTGCCATTCAGCCGTTGTGTTTTATCATCTATACGATCTATCTCCGCCTGTGAAATATTGCGATCTGTATTTACCAAATGCATTTTGTCCAAAGAACCAGATCCGTCACCTACCACTACCGATTGTCCATCATAAACTATATCGTCGTCTCCAAAATAATATCGATAGCCATCTCCGGTCGTGATGACAAACTGAGAATAGGCATATAAAATGGAATTTTCTCCTGTCTGCTTTTTCATATTGGACTGGATACGATAAGATTCACTGTTATCCGAGCAATTATAGACATGATACTCTCCATCCTCATACAACTTCTGAAATTCTCCCGTATGCCCCATAAACGAAAATCTGTACACATCCGTCTCAACATCACAACGTCTACCGTCACTTACCGTATACAAGAATAATCGACCTCCTGTCATTGATGATTGGGCCCCCATAAACGCACACGCATATTCCGTAGTATTAACAGAAGATGGCGATGCCAGATCTTCTATCCCGTAACACTGAACCAACACTTCTCGCCAACCTGTGGACGGATTGTTAATGATAATACTATAATTACCTCCAATATCGTCCGGTATACCTCGCACTTCACGGGTAATACACCCTCCAACATTCAAATGCCATTCGGCTCCCAATACGCCGGGCTGCATTGACGGCTTTAAACCATTCGATGAATAATCAAGCGAAACAGGGATCTCAAAATCTTTATCCTTATATACATAAATTGGAATAGAGACACTCACCGCTCCTGTATACAACGAAGGCCTATCGACTCCGTAACGCGTAAAATCCCAGGCATCAGCCGTAGGCAAATCGGGATCTATCGCAAGTTCTATTTGTGCTAACGACATCTCCGGGCTCAAAAAAGCCAACGATACCGCAACAATCCACGATAAAAGAAACTTCTTCATAAATTGAGGTTTAGTAGGTTAGATAATAGGTTATTTATTGTAATCAGCCCATGATCCCGCCCAAACGGCACATGGGTAAATACATCGATACGAGCACAACCGCCACAAGCACCCCAACCAACAATATCAAAATCGGTTCAAGTATTGTCCCCAACCGTCTGATACCATGTTCCAGCTCGTCGGTCAGCGAATCTCCCTGCCGCCGCAACATCTCACGCAAACGATTCGTCTGTTCGCCAACACGTATCAACGACGTAAACCGACGATCATACAGATCCGGATAGTGCGATAACGCCTCGAAAAACGAGTGTCCCTGTTCAAGCATGGCGGCAATCTGCCGGAGTGACAGACGATACGGACAATTCTTCATGGCTCCGGACACCATCTCCACGCCCGTAAGCAACGGTATTCCCGAAGTGCACAGCAGATCAAGCAATTTGCAGATTCGTGCCGTATTGCTCTTCTTTATCATGCCTCCTATTAACGGAATCCGGAGTAACAGACGACCCACTCTGTTCTGAAACCTGTCGTTATCTCTGTTATGTCCATACAATACCACCAAACATACGGCCGTCGCAATACCAACAAGCAGATACCGTGGAAACACCTCGGCAAATGCTATCATCCGACGCGTCAGTCCGGGCAAGTCTCCGCCCATACGCATATAAACCTGCTCGAACATCGGGACAACAACCGTCATCATGAAGGCCATAACCGCTGTCGCCATACACACAACCACTATCGGATAGCTGACCGCAGACGAGACCATACGGCGTTGAGCAATACGTTTGTGATAATATTCCGACAGGAACGCCAGCGCCTCGGAAAGCCGGCCCGTACGTTCTCCTATATCAACCACGCTGCAATCCAGAGCCGGGAAACTCCCGACTACATACATGGCCTGCTTCAGCGAACTGCCCTCGACTATCCGTCTGTAAAGATTCTCAAGCTGACTCTTCACCACTCCGTTTTGCTCGGAATCTATCAACAGTACAAAAGCATTCGAGAAGTCGATCCCTGCACTCAGCAATGCATTCAACTCTCCGTACAGCATTTCACGTCGCGAATCACTCAGTTTCTCCCTACTCATATCCATACCCCCTTTCTATCCGCTCAATCATCTGGTCGTACACAATCTCATCGGAATACTCTACAGCAAAACTCAAGGTTAACATTCGCCCATCCGCACAGAGCTCCGCGCACAATCTCTCCCGATCATCATCTTCACTCACATACAGTCCCGCCACCTCCCTCAACAAGGTGTCGACAAACGAACCGTTACAATATGTCAATACCGAATCGGCCAGAATCAAGGCGGTTTCGCACCCACTGCGATACATAAATATCTCATGCCCGAAATCCATGACACTGTCAACGGCAACTGCAGCCGTCCCCAGCCGCATAATCCCCTCACGCAATCTCCCCGCTTTATACATCTCCTCAACTCGCCCCGTCTGCAGCCGCATGAAAAGCCCCAGACCATTCATTATCGCAAGGAATATGATCCCCATCACAACCATCACGATCACCGTTTCGACAAGAGTCGATCCGTACATCGTCAATGTGAAGCGCCATCGACAAACATCCGCGCCGAGCGACCGACGTGATCCCGAACGGCCATTTCGCCTTGATTTCATATTTTGCTTTTCTACACACATGCCGTCATTGCCAACACTCCACTATTTCGGAATATGTTATCCTTTCATTACCGGCCTCGATCTCGATATGCACCACAACCACATCGTCCAAATCACGATAATACTCTATTAGCACCTTAGCTTTCCCATTACCATACCGTTCCAGATATTCACCCGCCGGCCACACTCCCGTAGTATATTTTTCCCGTGCCCTCGAAAGACAAATCTCCGCCTCAATCATATCAACCTCATTTCTACCCGTCACCGTAAGCCTGGGCAGCAACTCGAGCGACACCGCAAAGATCACCATGAACAGTATCGACGCCACGATCGTCTCAACAAGCGTTGATCCCTTCACTCGACACATAGCGCCTCCTTTCTATGGCTGTGCCCATCCACAATCCACATCGGGACGGCTGTAACCGGATTCTCCAGTAAAGTCACATCATACAGCATGTTTTTATAATACCCCTGCGCAGAGAAATATACCGCCGACTTTAAACATGCATATCCCGTTACAATACCCTGCAACTGAGCGACCCCGTCGACATAAACCAGTCCTCGCACACGTGACGAACGTGCCTGCCTGTAATTGGCCGTCGGTGGAACATGCTCCACCGTATCGCGAACTATCACATATCCATTAACTACGGCACGATCTCCCAATTCAGCATAGCTTTGCGAATAGACTCCTGAAGGATACTGCAATATTGCCCTTGGTTCCACGATGACCGTATCGCGGGCAATGATCTGCACCGAGACAGAAGCTCCGGCTCCAACCGACACCTTTTTCGCACAAACCACCACATTGCGCAACCGGCATGTCGAATCTATACGGATCTCCTCCCCAAAAACAACAACAGGACCGGATAAACAGCATGACATCAGATCGTTCTCATCGCTTCGCAAATAGAGCACCGTGTCACTTAAAAACGGGATAGCAATACTGTCAGAAATTATCGGTTCCGCCGCATACTCCCTTAGCAACAGTTGTCGGACTCGCTTCACGGCCATCTCATCAGGGTATGGGAGCGATTGTTCACTCCGCACGACCGCATTTTGCGGGACCGGTTCTCCTCGATAATACTCCGTTCCCATACGACCGTATGCCAGTCCGTTCTGCGGCAAAGCCAGCATTCCGTGCAAACGGCTGTCTCCGGCAACAGTCAATGCCACATTGTTATCCGAACAATACAACGTCTTGTCGGCCTCCGGTTCGACACCAGCAATACGGCAAGTACGAATCAATGAGTCCCCGGAGGTAATCTTAACCAGTTCATACACCCCCCACGGGACAACCTCGACATATACCGACGAGCGCGGCAACGAATCATACAGCCTAAAACCTGCCGCATCAAGCAAACACGTATCATCCGGATGAAGCCTATAAAGAGTCCATGCCGACTCGACATCTGCACGAGCCTGTCTCAAACGAGTTTTGTGCAATACGGACATCTGTTCCTGATCCCACAGCATCAATAACCCGAGCATCCCGACTGCAATAACCATTGTCGCCACTATTGCCGTCGGAAGCACACTGCCCCGAATATGCAAACTTCCTATCGACATAACTCAACTCCGTATACGTTCCCTTTCTGCGCCAGATATAGCGAATCGGCATCCACGGCTGCCAATACAAACCCGGCTATGCTGTCCCCAAGTTCTACTTCATACTGTTGCCCGTCCAGCAACATGATATAGAGCACCAGCGTCCCGGTCCTTACCGTACCGTAGTGCTCCGCCGCCAAAGGCTTCCGGTCACTCCTCTTCGCAGTCATGTCAGCACGGACCGGCGACCGTTTTAATCCCGCTTCGACAATCTCGCGACTCCCTGTTCCGCCATCCTTCAAGAATGGATCAGGATAATCGGCCATTAATGTATCGACACACCGCCCCGAAAACCCCTTGTCAAACGACGATTCTGTCATAACAGCAATGGTCTCTGGTCTCCTGGATACGAGAAGTTTCCAAGCGATAACGCCCCATACGACCACGGCAGCTCCAAGAAGCACATATGTCATACCGCTCTTCTTCATCTGACCTGCAATCTTCGAATCTCTCCCTCCGACCTATATGCCGTATTGAACGACGCTACGCTCCATTCATAATCCCCCGTATCAAGGACGAACCCGCACACCATATCGCCCGACAACGAATCGGTAACGATTACCGTATCTTTTACGATGCGTTCGGCCCGATCGAAGGATGGAGCAACCACCCTCAGCAGATAACCGTCCGCATACTCCATCTGTCGCCACGCAAATTCCACTTCACCGACCGGGACTACAGCCCCGTCCACCGGTGCTATAATCTCCAGTTTTTTAGAGTTTATATCCATTTCAAAGATACCACACCCGGCAAGCGCCAGGACTACAAGTACAGTCGCAATACGTCTCATTAATCATCTCCTTTTACAAGTTGTTCGACATAAACCGTGAGCGTCAAACGTTCAGCGCGGGCTGCCCGATCTTGCACAACTCTCCATACTGCCGAACGCACGACACACTCTGAAAAAGACGTTTCAATATGATGAAGCGTCAGCAACATGTCATGGAAATCTCCTGTCAAGATCAATTCGGCCGTATGCAACGATAATGGACCGTTCTGTCCCGTAACGACAGGCGTATAGCCCGAAACATGCACTCCACCACCATCCAAATAATCGCACAGGCTGTCGAGAATAACTCCGGAAAGTATCAAGTCTTGCTCTCCGCATCGATATGGTTCCGCAAAACGCTGTCCGACCGAATCGGTCGACACCTCCAGTTCTCTATGCAGATGCCGGCACTCAAATACAGTCCGTACCGTATTGCCTACGGCATAACGCCATACCACAATCGGCAACATGACAAAAAGCCCGATCACCATCAAGCCTCCGCGATATTTATAGCCAACATTCATAACTTCAGATCTATCTGAAAGGTTACTGAATTGCCGTCCCTACGGCGCTCGATGGAAGAGAGCCGAACCGTATGAAAAACCTCATCCTCGGATAATGCTGCCACGAAGGTTGACACGGCTGCTGATGTTGAAGCCTCACCGGTAACCACTACCGCATTTTCATTGCATTTCAGTTTTTTCCCGGTCTCAAGTCTGCCGGTAAGCGGATCCACCTCGACAGAACTCAACCTTATCTTCTCGGGAACAACGGCCGCGATATGATCGCAAACAACTGCCAGAGACACTTTCGGACGATTGGCAAAAGCACGCAACATCGCTCGCTGGCTCTCATTCTCGGCCAGGCGACGCTGTTCATACTCATCCCGCACAGCCACTTGACTGCGCAACTGCTCCCTTTGGACATTCAATCTGGACGACATGACTGCATTGACAGCCAAAACAATCAGAACCAGAACCAGAACAGGCATATAGACCCGTCTAAAGAATGCCTGCAGCACCGCCGAACTCTCGGTCGTAGGCTTCAGCAGATCCACCCATCGGAACGAGTTTCTCAACTCTGCAGTCATTCCATCGGCCATAACCGGAATCTCCGTAGCCGTATCCATACAAAACCAACCGACAGGAATAATATTTCTCTCCTTGAGGTCGGCGGCAAGCCTCAATAATCTGTCCCGCCGCACAAACGACACCCGTTCCCCCATACGGCTGCTGAGAAATGTCGCATTGTCGGCAACGACTCGGCGTGCAACTTCACTCTCATACGGTTTGGAAACAACGCCTCGTCCGCATACCACAACAATCACAACAGATCGGGAAGCCTGCGCCAGATCGGCGCGGCCACGCTGCCGGAAAACCGAAAGTGTATAATCTCCCGAAGCATCGTATTCGGCTGAAACAAACAATATGGGAACAAGATACATGACATTCTATGGTTTTTATTTACGACTATAGGCTTCCACCGTTCACACTATCTTTTTGTTTACTCGCCACAAAAAATCACTCTATGACTGTAGGTTTGATGAAAACGTTGAGCGAACGTTCGACCTTGTTGCGTTTATCCTTGCCGAAAAGCCACTTGATAACCGGTATGCGCGCCAAAAACGGTATCCCCTGCGATGAACGCTCAAGGCTGTTCCGGTCAAGCCCCCCAAGAAGCACCATCTCCTCGTTCTGGACCTTTACGATAGACTTGAAACTGCGGGTCGCCGTGCCTGGTGGAGAGTCCTTCTCCGTACGGTCGGTGAATTCGGTCTGTTCAAACTCGATCTCCATGGTGATATGACCGTCCTGCGAAACATATGGCGTCACCTTGATCGACAGATTGGCATCAACCGATTTCCAGGTATATGACTCCGACTGGATTGGGTTTTGTGTACCGTAATAATTATTCTGCACCTCCTTGTAATATTGCGTCTCTCCGCTTGTCAGAATCGCCTCATGCCCATTCAGGGTTGCAAGCTTCGGCGTGGATTGAAGCCGTATCGTTCCCCTCTCCTCAAGAGCCTTCAGGCTCAAATAAAAGTTCGGCGTAACGCGCCCCAGATTTACCGTCCCCTGAATACGCTGTAACAAACTGTTGACGGCAGCTGCATTGAAGGTCATATCTATGCCGCCACCCAATGTGCCTGATGTCGTTGCAGGAGACGTACCCACTCCTCCGCCGATTCCAATTTCATGAATATCGTTACGTTGCACCTCCGCTATGATGATCTCCATAGTGATTAACGGAACCGGCTTGTCGATTGACCGCAAAAACGCTTCGACACGGGCTACATCCCGACGATCTCCTCCAAGAATCAAAGCATTCTGATCCGGAAAGTTCTTGACCTCTATTCCCTCCCTCAAAACAGCCGGAATCAGATCCTCAACCTTCGATACCGAACGATAAACCAACTCGACAACCGTAGCCGATGCAAGACGGTCACTCTGGGCAGAACCGAATACCCAGATGCCACGCTCAGAATAGAACGAATAGGCAGACCCCTTCAGCAAGACTGAAAGCAAGGTCTCGAAATCGGTATCATCAACCCAGATACCAGCCGTAAGCGATATCGGCGTTCTGAAGTAATAGTTCAGTTTCAGCTGTTCGCACAAATCAAGAATAATATCCTGCACATTACCTCGTACTATATGTGCCGTTATGCGGCCGAGCGAATCCACATGAAGTTCATTCTCGCCGAACTGTCGTCGTCGCGCATAGCTCTGAACGGCAGAGCCTCCTTCTCCTGTTTCGGAATATATGCTCCACACGTCATCGACATCCCTTTCTACCGCAAGCGCATTGACCTCGCCCAATGTCCGCAACGCCGCCCCCAAAGGCATATGCCGGACATAGCCCGAAACGCGGCGATCGTACAACACTTCCGGCAGAATTATATTGCGATTGGTCAATGTGGAGACCTTTTTGACCACATCAATCAACCTGTCGCCCCGCAGATCGAATGAGATGGTCGTATCGTTAGGGGCAAAAACTATGTCCGGATCGGGAAGCGGCGCAGCAGGAACCGCCGCCGGAAATATCGAAACAATATTCCCGACGACTTCTACGTCAAGACGGTATTCACGGCACAGGAACCTTAACAGGTCGACGACCTGTGTCCGTGTAAAGTTGCATGACACGGGAGTCTGTGCGACACTTCTCACGCTCAGATTAACTCCGCTTGCACGCGCCACATTGCGCAACAACTCGCTCAACGGCAATCGGCCGGATGTAATATCCACCTCCCGAAGAAGAGTCGAATCACGTTCACTCAGTGCCAAAAGTTTGCGATCTATTTCGGCAAAAAGCAGCGAATCTGCCGCGACAGGCACCGTCCGCGATTCTGTGACAACGGCGGTTTGCTGTGCTGCGACATCCCCAATCGCAATGAGGCAATACATTATTATGACCGACAGCAGTCTCATGGTTTCAACAATTTAACAGTGGGATTAATTCATCCATCGATGTCTCACCGCGTAAAAACATCTCCATACCCGCTTCACGCAGTGATGTAATTCCTCGCTCCGCAAGCATCGCGGATATATCGGTACGATTGCTGCGGGCTGCCGCACACAGGGCTTCATCCATCGGTATCACCTCATAAATAGCCCGACGACCGGAAAAACCCGTATAGTAACAATGTTCGCAGCCGACAGCCTCAAAGTAGCGTTCGACACGGGACAAGCACAACATGCGTTTCACCTCATCGGTTGCCGCAACGGCCCGTTTGCAGTGCGGACAAAGAAGTCGCACCAGTCGCTGGGCGACCGTCATGACCAACGTATCGGCAACCAGATATGGATGTACACCCATATCCGCAAGCCTGGCAACTGCTCCCCATGCCGTATTGGTATGAATGGTGGAGAACAACAGATGTCCTGTCAAGGCTGACCTCACGGCCATCTGCGCCGTATCTCCATCACGCACCTCTCCAAGCATTATGATATCCGGATCCTGTCGTAGGAATGTCCGCAAGGCACTGCCGAAGGTTAGACCGATCTCCTCCTTCAACTGTACCTGATTAACCCCTTCAAGAGTATATTCGACCGGATCCTCAATTGTCAATATGTTATCCGTGGAGAGATTCAACCGACGCAGGGTGGCATAAAGAGTCGTACTCTTGCCCGATCCCGTCGGCCCGCATATCAGGACCATCCCGAATGGCCGGCGGATAGCTCGACTGTAATCCTCGAGCTGTCGCTCCGTAAAGCCCAGGTTACGCAGCTCCAACAGTTCGGACTGACGCGTCAAAAGTCGCATTACCACCTTTTCACCGTAGATCGTCGGCAGAACCGATACACGAACATCAAACCGCACCCCGTCACGATCATACCCGATACGGCCATCCTGAGGCAATCGTTTTTCCGAAATGTCGAGATTGGACAGTATCTTGATCTGATTGATCAGAGGCACATACTGATGTTTGTCAACAACATATCGTTCGGTCAGTTTGCCATCGATCCGCAGCCTTATACGACACCGCTCTTCATAACACTCTATATGTATGTCGCTCGCATAATCACGCAGAGCCTCCCCAATCAAGGAATAGAGAAAGCCCTGTCCCATACCTATATCGGTCAGCCTGCCGGCCGTCGATACAGTTTCTCCGCCCGACCTGTAATACTGCAACAACATCCGTTGAAGGAGATCTTCCGAAACTCCCTTGATCGAAACATGCCAGCCATACAGCACCTCCAGTTCTTCAACTGTTTCGGTGTAGTCCTTCGCTTCGCTGCCATAGAAATATATCCGATCACCGTCACGCCGGTATGGAATCAGACGATAGGCGACGGCATCGGCAGCTGTCAGCAGTTGCAGTATCTCGGCCGGTATATGTTCCTGACGGTTCATTCGCAAAACACCCTTAACAGTGAGTATATGATGAATACGGCTCCAAGAAATGTGACAAACGGTATCGTTGAACGCCGTTTCCAGTTCAACCACCGATACCATACCAGAGAGATCAGCGAAGCAACAATAGCAACCGATAAAAGTCGATTCGGAGCCAGCACCGGCGACATTGCCATCATATAACACCAGTCACCTGCCCCGAAGTTGTTTCCGAGAGGTCTCGCAGCGCCGTAACGCACTTTCAAGTATAGCAGCAGAGACAACAGCAGCAAGCCTGTCAGAATAGCGCCTGCACACACGTTGTACAGCGCCTCTTGCCATGATTCGAGACAAGCGCAAACAAGAACCGAGGATACCCCGGCAGCAATCAACCACAAAATTGATACTCGTCGGCGTCGGAAATCCGAAATTACGACTGGCAATGACATTGCGGCAGGCACAAGCCGTATGATGTTCTCGCACCACATAAGCGTTCAGTCCTTAACCGTTTCACGGAGATTCTTCTCTTCATCTATTTCCCAGACATTGTACACTCCGTCTCCGTCGAAATCGACGACAGCCGTAGCCGTAGCCCTGAATCCATGTTCCGAGGCTTCAACTATTTCGATCAGATAATTCGCCGCACCGCCATCGGTAACCAGTTTCGACTGTTCGAAACCCAACTCTTCAAGCGATGACGAATAGCGGGAATAGGTATAAAAATTCGATCTCTGCAGAGTATGCAGATAGGTCAACTGCTGCTGTGCCTCGGTAGCCTTTGCACGCGAAATCAAAGGCATCAGATTGGGCAGGGCGATCAGTACCAGGATTCCGATTATGACCAATACCACCAATAGTTCCGACAGTGAAAAAGCGCGGAGACAGCAACGGTTCAAATTTCGTAAACAGGTTTGCATAAGGTTAGAAGTTCGTTTATAACAAAGTTATGTGACTCCGATGCATTAAAGTGCATAAAAAACCGAAAATCCAATCTTACACAAAGAGGGGTAATGCACTGATTATCAATCAATACCGCCACAAGACATCTTATCACAAGCTTGCATAAACGCAAGGCTCTGCAAATCAGTTTTATATCCGACAGATGAAGCCGTTGAATATCTGTCATTCTATGGCTTAATCGAGCATCAGTCAACCTGAATCTCAGATTACACACTTAAAATAAGTTATGATGCTGTACAGGAATACAGGATATCTGACACCACAATGAGACATATAGTCCACAAGAAGTACTCTCGGTATGTCGTCGACATCGCCATCTTCCAAAATGG
>ULXP01061809.1_pt1 | contig 24197 bp, 19 predicted proteins | sample 1961351 | NCBI WGS metagenome assembly ULXP01 (sample SAMEA4835840, study PRJEB28245) | human gut metagenome | biome: gut microbiome; material: fecal sample | place: Denmark | collected 2008 | reverse complement strand
CAGCCGGTCGACGGCTTCCATGGCGGTGTGGTAGGAGGAGCCGAGCACAAAAAGCAGTACCTCGGCGTCCTCGTGCCGGTAGGCACCGCAGAGGGAAAGTTCCCTGCCGGAGAGGGCGGCATATTCCGTAAACAGCTCCGGCAGCTTGTTTCTCGCGGCTTCCATGGCGAGATGGAGCTGGTAGCGGTTATTGATGACATCCGGCTCGTTCATATAGGAACCGATGGAAACCGGATGCGCGAGATCTAAGACGCTGGCGTAGGGAAGCTCCCCGGCGGCGCCGCAGGTGCCGGTGCCGGCAAATGCGGAGACCTTCGGGTTGTCACAGGAAAGCTTTTCCCCGATATAGCGGGTGACGGTGTCATCATTCTCAAATACAAGGCACTTGCGCTTCTGATGGCTCGTAAAAAAGCCGTCGAACGCGACTGCGACCGGGAGACGGACAGCCTCGGCAAGCTTTAGACCGAGCAGGTTAAAATCATAGACTTTCTGCGGTTCATCGGCAAAAAGAATGATCCAGCCGGTGTTGAGCAGATACATGACGTCGCTGTGATCGCCTTTGATGCACAAAGGGCCGGAAACCGTGCGGCATGCAACATTCATGACCATCGGCATGCGTGTGCCGGACTGCACCGGAAACTGTTCTAAGGCGTACAAAAGCCCGTTGGCGCTGGTGGCATTAAATACACGGCCTCCAGCGGCTGAGGCGCCGTAGCAGATGCCGGCGGCGCTGTGTTCTCCCTCGGCGGCGATCAGGGCAATGTCGTGAAGCCCCTCCGCGCCCATGACATCCAGATTTTCCGCAATCTGTGTAGAGGGCGTGATCGGATAATACCCCATGACGTGATAGTTGATCTGCTTTGCGGCAAATGCAGCAAGCTCATTGCCGCTGTCATACATAATTTTTTGTTTTTCCATATCATTCTCCATTCTGCAGACGCTGTGCGCCGGTACGATTCACGGGTGCTGCCTGCATTTATACGACGCCTCCGTCGACCCGCTTTTCGTCGGTAAAAGAATCGCTTGTGATCCAGGAATTCGCACCGACGGTCTGATAGCGGATGGCGTCGGGCAGCAGATGCTGATTCGGAAGAAAATGCGGTTTTTCCGGGTAATCTTTTTCGAGTGCCGGCACGAGTGCGCCGGTGGGGCAGACTTCCACACAGCGCAGGCAGCCCTTGCAGTGATAGTAGTCAAGCCCCCGGTTGACCATGCAGTTTTTTCCGCGGTAGGTGCCGGGAGCAAACTGGAAGACCATATCCGGGCATGCCGTGTCACACAGTCCGCAGTTGATACATTTTTCCTGAATAAAAAGGGGAATGTACCCTTCGCGCGAGGCGGTCAGATCGTTGGAGACGGTGCTTCCGATCCGCGGATTGACGCCGCCGATCGGAGCGTTGGCATAGCCCCAAGCATACCGGTCCGCCGGGGCGTCCGGCAGAGGGGCGAGGTTGCGGTCGCCCTGAGCCATTTTGACATTTTCATATCCCAGGCGCAGACCCGCGAGATTGGCTTCGATGAGTGCGGGATATTTTTTCCCGATCGTATCGCGGCAGAGCGTTTCGGCAGCTTCCGGCGGGATAAATCCGCTGGCGCGCACCAGAGCACCGAGCATGACCATGTTGATGCGGGAATGACTTTCCATCGCAAGTGCGAGCGCATCCAGACAATAGAGTTCTCCGATGGAAATGTGGTACTTATCTGCCGCCTCGTCAGCGGACAAGGGGGTATTTAATACGATTTTGGTGTCTACGGTGACGCCCTCCAAGACCGGGTAGGTGCCGATCAGTTCCCCGTGAAAGATGCCAAGCAGATGTGGCCGGGTCACGGGGCTGTTGACGCGCAGCGGACGGTCATCGGCGCACCAGCGGACATACGCCTTGACCGGTGAACCGCGCTTTTCGGAGCCGTAGCTGGAAAAGCTTAAGGAATTGAGCGAAAGCGACAGTGCGCCGAGCTCTCCGAGCATTTTTCCGCAGAGATTGGCGCCCAGCCCGCCGATGCTCTCCAGGCGGATCTCATAGGAGCCGTTTTCATTTGTGACAGGTAAGGATAATATATTTTTCACGTAAATCTCCATTCCTGCGCGGGCAGACGGGCATTGGAAAATGACAGGCGCCGGCTGTGCGCATGTAGCGATAACAGGCTATCTTGTGGTAGTATGCCGCTTTTTCAGAAAAAAATCCTATGCAAGTGCAAAAAAGAGAAGTAGAATAGGAAAGGAATTTTTAGAATGGAACAGAAAAGATGATGGACAACATGTTACAGAAGATCATAGATTTTATAAAAAAAGAAACGGTACTCACGATCGCCACGGTACTCGCTGTGGTATCGGCATTCTGGGTGCACCCGGGCCGGCAGTACGTGGGTTATATTGACTGGCGCGTGCTCGGCATTTTGCTGTCGCTGATGCTGATTGTGGCAGGATTTCAGAGCAACGGATTGTTCGATGCGATCGGCAGCCGGCTTCTGGCAAAGACAAAGAATACCGCGCAGCTGATGCTGGTACTTGTTTTTTTGTGCTTTTTTTCCAGCATGTTTATCACAAACGATGTCGCACTTCTGACGTTTGTGCCGTTTGCGTGCACAATCCTGCAGAAATGCCACCAGGAGCGGCTGATTGTGACAGCGTTTGTGCTGCAGACGCTTGCAGCGAATCTGGGGAGCATGCTGACGCCGGTCGGAAATCCGCAGAATCTGTATCTTTACAGCATCTCCGGTGCCGGGCTGGGTGAATTTGTCGGATGGATGGCACCGTATACGCTCGTGTCAGGTGTGCTTCTGCTGCTTGTCGTGTTCGTGCTCAGCGCGGGCAAGCGCCGGATCTCGCTGGAGACGGGGGCACTTTTGCAGACGTCCGGAGCAGCCGGCAGGAAGAAAAACGGGATTTATCTGGCGCTCTTTGTGTTAAGCCTGCTTTCGGTAGCGCGGGTGCTTCCGTGGGAGCTGATGCTCGTCGTGGTGCTCATTGTACTCATTTTTACGGATCGCGCGGTGTTTTTGCAGGTGGATTACTGTCTGCTGTTTACGTTTATCAGTTTCTTCATCTTCATCGGCAATATGGGGAATATCGGGGCGGTACGGTCTGTCCTGCAAAGTCTTGTGGCGGGCAGGGAACTGGCGGTTGGCATCGGTGCGAGCCAGATCATCAGCAATGTTCCTGCGACACTTCTTCTGGCAGATTTTACGCACGATCTGAAAAATCTTACGATCGGCGTGAATCTGGGCGGACTGGGAACGCTCATCGCTTCGATGGCGAGCCTGATCTCTTATAAGATCTACGCGCACAATTATAATAAGACCAAGGGGCGGTATCTCCTGTGGTTTACGATCGCAAACGTACTGTTTCTGGCAGTACTCGTGCTGGTCTATGTTTTTATCTCATAGGAAGTGGCAGTAGCACAGATGGGAGAATCCGGCAGAAGAGCGGATGGAGAATACGACAGAAGAGCGGATGGAGAATACGACAGAAACCCGGATGGGAGGAATGGATATGAGTGATAAAAAAATGAATGCGGAAAGTCTGCGGGGAACGGTCCGCGTACTGTTATCGGCAGTCTGTTTCAGCACCGGAGGCGTTTTAATCAAGTCGATTCCGTGGTCGTCGGTGACGATCCAGGGAGCGCGCAGTATTTTCTCGGTGCTGGTTGTGGGATGTTACATGCTTCTGCGCCGCCAGAAGTTTGTGTGGAATAAGACGGTGCTCTTCGGTGCGGTGTGCAATACGGTGATGGCGTTTGCCTTTGTGGCGGCGACCAAGCTCACGACGGCTGCCAATGCGATCGTGCTGCAGTTCACAGAGCCGGTGTTTGTCATTCTCCTGATGTGGCTGATCTTTCATAAAAAGCCGGGGCGGGATGCGGTGTTTGCCTGCGCGGGAGTCTTTGCAGGGATTCTCTGCTTCTTTTATACGTCGCTGGATGCCGGAGCCATGGCGGGGAATCTGCTTGCGATTCTCTCAGGTCTTGCCTATGCGCTTGTGATGATGCAGAAGAAATTCCGCGGAGCGGACTTTGAATCGTCGCTTCTGGTATCCTGTGCGCTGAGCGCGGCGATCGGAATCCCGTTTTACGGGCAGGAGAACGAGATGTCACTGCATATCTGGTTCTTCGTGCTGCTGCTCGGCGTGGTGCAGTTTGGTCTGTCCTATGTGTTCCTGTCGCGGGGACTGGATGCGGTCTCTCCGGTCACGGCGTCGCTGACCTCGACGATCGAGCCCATCTTAAATCCGATTCTGGTGGCTGTCTTTTATGGGGAGACAATCGGTGCAACTGCTGTCATCGGCGCCCTGCTGGTGGTCGGTTCGGCGACGGTCTACAATGTAAGGCAGGCAAAAAACGCTGCCTGAATCCGTACAAAAAGGCTGGAAGAAGTCATACAAAAGGTACAAAAAAGACAAAAATATATGAGCAGCCGGTAAAATATTTGTTAAAAAAGGAAATTGCTGAACAAAAAGTGTCATGCTATAATAACTTCTAAATTCAGATATCAGATGACATGTGCAAGGGAGCACCGCGGTAGCGGCTGCTCTCTTTTTTTTATGTAATTAGGAAACTTCGTTCCTATTACATAAAAAAGCTTCGCGGGGATGCGCACTGCGGCGGAGACGAAAGATGTCGCAAGAGCGACCCGCCGTAGGCGGAGAATCCTGCAGGCAGGATTCTTATTTATTCCATAGGAAATACCAGATTGCACTAAGATGTGAAAGCCGGGCTGCCGCAGATAAAAAACCACCGCGCAATTATATGGTGAGCGGTAGACACAGACAAAAAAGAACAGTTTTTGGAGGAGGAGAAGAATGCAGACGGAAGAGATTTTAAGTGCCGGAATTGATATTGGAACGTCGACGACGCAGCTTGTGTTCAGCAGGATGATTCTCCAGAACACAGGCGGATTTGGCAGAATTCCACAGATCAAGGTGGTGTCCAAGGAGGTCATCTACGAGAGTGAGATTTATTTTACACCGCTGTCATCCCGGGAGGAGATTGACGGGGAGCGCGTGCATGAGATTATAAAAAAGGAATATGAGAAGGCGGGCGTTTGTCCGGCAGATCTTGCAACCGGAGCCGTCATCATCACGGGGGAGACTTCACGGAAAAGAAATGCCGAGTCGGTAGTGCGGGCGATCGCCGATGTGGCGGGAGAGTTCGTCGTGGCGACAGCGGGAGCGGATCTGGAGTCTGTTCTGGCAGGAAAAGGTGCGGGAGCCGCGGATTTGTCCCAAAAGACGGGGAAGCGGGTAGTCAATCTGGATATCGGCGGCGGCACGACAAATATCTGCGTTTTTGAGAACGGAAATATGGTTGATACGGCATGCCTCGACATCGGCGGCAGACTGATCCGCGTGAAGGATGGCAGGGTGACCTACATGGCGCCCAAGCTGCAATGGCTGTGCGGCAGGCTTGAGATTGATCTTGCGGAGGGCGGAACGGCAGAACTGGAAAAGCTGCGCAGACTCACCGCTGCGATGGCGGAACTTCTTGCGGAGGCAGTGCATCTGGCGCCGGAGGCAGCAGAGCTTTCCTACATGCAGACCAACCATCTTCTGGCGGATGGCACGCCGCCCGATATTGTGATGTTCTCCGGTGGGGTGGCGGCATGCTTCGGGGAAGAGGAGGATCTGTTCCGCTATGGGGACATCGGAATCCTTTTGGCGCAGGCGATCCGGAAGAACGAAGCGTTTCGCCGGGCGGCAGTGACGGATGCGCGGGAAACCATGCGGGCGACGGTGATCGGCGCGGGAAACTACAGCATGAACATTTCCGGAAGTACGATTGAGTACACGACGAAACCGTTTCCGTTAAAAAATATTCCGGTGGTGAAGCTTTTGCTGGAGCGTGAGGAAGAGATTGAAAAACTGCCGGAAAACATGCACCGGGCGCTGCAGCTTTACCGGGAGGATCAGGAAAAAGACCGGCAGGTGGCGCTTGCCATGAAGAGGTTAAAGTGCCCTACTTTCGCACAGGTACAAAGAATAGCAGAACTGATTGCAGACCAGTATGTCAGGGAGTGCGGCATGGGCAGGCATCTGATCCTGGTGCTTGAGGAGGATATCGGAAAAGCAATCGGGCAGGCGCTGCATCACAGACTGAAAGAGAAGTGCAGCGTTATCTGCATCGATGGAATCAGCTGCGGGAGCGGAGATTTTATTGATCTGGGCGAACCGGTTGCATCGGGTAACGTCATTCCCGTGATAGTAAAGACATTGATATTTAATGGTTAGGAGTAGCTTATGATATTAAAGACACGGATGCTGGGGCAGACCTATGAATTTAAGGATGTAAAAGATGTGCTGGCAAAGGCGAGCGAGAAAAAATCGGGAGACGAGCTGGCAGGTGTGGGAGCGGAGAGCGCCTTAGAGCGGATTGCCGCCAAGGAGGTGCTGGCGCAGCTGACCGTGGCGGATTTAACAGAGCATCCCGTGGTGCCCTACGAGGAGGATGCGGTGACGCGGATCATTCAGGATGATATCGATGAAACGGTCTACGGCACGATCAAGGACAGAACGATCCAGGAGATGCGGGAGTGGATTCTCTGTGACGCCACAGACAGCGGGGCGCTGATGCGCGCAAGCCGGGGAATGACCAGCGAAGTGATTGCCGGGATCTCCAAGATCATGAGCAATATGGATCTGATTCTTGCTGGAAGCAAGATCCGGGTGACGGCGACCTGCAATACCACGATCGGCACAGAAAACGTGCTCGCGTCGAGACTGCAGCCCAATCATCCGGTGGATGATGTGGAAGGCGTGGCAGCCAGCACCTTAGAAGGACTCAGCTACGGCATCGGCGACGCTGTCATCGGGCTGAATCCGGCGATTGATACGGTGGACAGCACGCTTGCAATCTGGAAAGTGCTCGGGGACATCCGGGATAAATATGAGATTCCGACACAGACCTGTGTGCTCTCACATGTGACGACACAGATGGAGGCGCTTAGAACCGGGCAGGGAAGCGCCGATCTGTGTTTCCAGTCGATTGCGGGATCGGAGGCGGCGCTCTCGGCGTTTGGCATCAACACCGGGATGCTGTCGGAGGCGGAGATGCTGTTTCGGGAGGAGGGACCGGCAAAGGGACCCAACGTCATGTATTTTGAGACCGGGCAGGGTTCGGAACTGTCGTCCTCGGCGGCGTTCGGCAGCGATCAGCAGACGATGGAATGCAGATGTTACGGTCTGGCACGGCACTATCATCCGTTTCTGGTGAACACGGTGGTAGGTTTCATGGGGCCGGAGTATATCTACGACACCAAGCAGCTCACAAGGGCGGCGCTCGAGGACGTCTTCTGCGGGCATCTGCACGGACTGCCGATGGGCTGCGACGTATGTTATACGAATCACATGCCGACCGATCAGAACGACTCGGAGACGATCCTGACACTTCTGGGAACGGCGGGCGTTCACTATGTGATGGGACTGCCGCAGGCGGATGATATTATGCTGATGTATCAGTCCACCAGCTATCACGATGTGGCGAGTATCCGGCAGCTGCTGAAAAAGGAGCCGATACCGGAGTTTAAGGCATGGCTTGAAAAACGGGGCATCTGGGAAAACGGGCATCTCGGCCCGAACGCCGGAGATCCGTCCATATTCTTTAAATAGGAGGAACGGGATTTATGAGTGAAAAAGAGACCGCCTGCCTCCGCGATATTACAGAGACAGACATTATGGAATATATGCAGGTGGAGCACCCGCACAATGAAAAGGAACTCTGGAAGATGAAGCATGCGACGCCCGCGCGGATCGGGATCGGACGGTGCGGCGCACGCTACACGACCGAGGCGCAGCTCCGGTTTCTGGCGGCACATGCGGCGGCAAACGACGCGGTGTTCAATGAAGTGCCGGAGGAAGTGGTAAAGGAGCTTGGCGTTTTTGAGGTGCGGACAAGATGCGCCAATAAAAACGAAATGCTCCTCCGCCCGGACTGGGGCAGGGAGTTTTTGCCGGATGCCAGACAAAAAATTGTGGAAAACTGTGTCCATCATCCGCAGGTACAGATCTATTTCGGCGACGGGCTGTGCTCGCCGTCTATCAGGGCGAACATTCCGGATCTGTTTCCAACCATAAAAATGGGTCTGGAGGATAAGGGAATTACCGTCGGGACGCCGTTTTTCGTGCGGTATTGCAGAGTGAATACCGCGCGGACGGTCGGACCGCTCCTGGATGCGGAGGTGACCTGCGTGCTCATCGGAGAGCGCCCGGGTCTTCTGACGTCAGAGAGCATGTCGGCATATATCGCCTACCATGCGAGACCGGACATGCTTGAGTCGGAGTATACGGTCGTATCGAATATCAGCAGGCACGGTGTGCCGCCGGTGGAGGCAGCCGCACATATTGCGGATCTGATCGCACAGATCCTGGAAAAGAAAAAAAGCGGTGTAGAATTTTCAAAAGCAGAATAAAGACATGGTTGCGAAGGAGCACAGGCGGGACGTCTGTGCTCTTTTTCTATAGAAGCAGCAAGACAGACAAAGGAGGATACATTATGGAGAAAAACGAAGGAGGTCAGCTGGTGCGTGCTCTCGGACTGAAAGAGTCGATCAGTATGACGATAGGAACGGTAGTAGGAGTGGGACTGTTTACCTGTGGTTCCTCACAGATTGGATATGTCGGATCGGGGATTATTGTAATTACATTTTTATCCCTGCTCATTTCGATCTGGCCCTGTCTGATCTACGGCGAGATGTCAGCGGCACTTCCGTGTGCCGGAGGTACTTACAATTATGCGAAGCGCGGACTCAACCGGGTCTGGGCGAATCTGGCAGGCTGGCATTACATCATCTCCGTGGTCGGCATCGGCGCGGGCGAGACACTGGCATTTTCCAATTATTTTAAAATTCTGTTCGGAGAACTCGGCATCAATATCGAGGGAGTGGATTCTCGGATCATTGCGATTGTGCTGGTTCTGTTTTTCCTGATCTTGAACTTCCGGGGAATTGAGATGTCTGGAAAAGCGCAGACGGGATTCATTTTCTTCTTCTGGGGCTGTGCCGTGGCATGGTTCTTATATATGATACCGCACATTCACCTGGACTATTTCGGCGGGATCGCCATGGATTCCCTGCCGTCGTTTAAGGAAATGATGTACATTTTCGGACTGGTATGGTGGTGCTATACCGGATTTGAGACCTGTGTATCGATGGGTGCGGAGACGAAATATCCGCAGTATACGCTTCCGAGAGCGTTAAAAGTATCGGTATTCCTTGTATTTGCAGTCAACGCGTTATTCCAGTGGTTTCTTGTCGGACTGGTGCCGCACGAGTTTTACCACATCCTTGCAGTGGCAGACGCACCGTATGCGGAGGGACTCCGGGCTGCCGGACTGGTGGGCTTCCCGATCATTCTGCTCTGCATCGGCATTGCATTCGGCGGCGATCTCTCCACCATCAATCCGGGAATTGCGGCACCGGCGCGCTACATCTACACGATGGCGGAGGACGGTTCCCTGCCGAAGTTCTTGTGCAAGGTACATCCGAAGTATAAGACACCGTATATGGCGGTTCTTGTGGTCGGCATCATCAATATTATCCTGATTGCAACAGGGTCAATCAATTATATCGCGTCGGTATCGCTGATCTCACTCGCAGTATGTTATATGATTGGCTGTCTGGCTTACCTTGGCTTAAAGAAACACTATCCGGATATGAACCGGCCGTACAGGGCGCCGGCAGGAACGGTCGGATGCTATGTCACGATTGCAGCCTACACTATTATTCTGATTTTCGCAGACCGCATAGCGCTTCTGACGGCGGCGGTTGTGACTGTGGCAGCGATTGTCTACTGGGCGCTTTTCACCAGAAAGCATGAGAATAAGATTCCGTCCATTGAGGAGGAGATCGGTATCCTCGAGGAGCCGTCCCCCCAGGAAAAGGCAAAGATGGACAAGGAGTACCGAATCTGGAAAGCCGGCACGATCCTTGTGACGGTGATAGCACTTGGCATTTACATTATTCCAGTCTTATTTTAAAATTTAAGGGATTGGAAAGGAGCACGGTATGAGACTTTATGAGGGTAACATTTTAACCTGTGACAAAGAGAACCGGATTGCACATTATCTGTTGGAGGATCAGGGGAAAATCCTTTACTGCGGGGACGAGCTGCCGGCCGGCTGTGTGGCGGCGGAGCGCGTGTCCACCGGGGAGGGGGCATTGATTCCGCCGTTTGTGGACAGTCATATCCATTTCGCAAGTTACGCGACGTTTCATGCCGGGCTCAATGTCATGAATGCGCGGAGCAATGAGGAGATTCTTCAGATGCTCCGGGAGCATGTGAAGAAAACGAAGGAAAAGCTGGTGATCGGGTTTGGCGCATCGCCGTATTCCGTGTCAGACGGACATCTGGTGCGCAGGGTGCAGCTGGATGAGGTGTGTCCCGACAAACCGCTCTTTCTGGTAAAGTATGACGGTCACGCGTGTGTCGTCAACACGGTGCTGTTAAACGAAGTGCGCGGCAAGGTGCAGCATCTGCGCGGTTTTCATGAGGATACCGGGGAGATGAACCAGGAGGCATTTTTCGCCGTCTCGGATTATATCACAGCTTCGCTCTCTACGGTGCAGCTGGTGGCGCACATGCAGAAGGCGCTGGACGATCTGGCTGCGCGCGGCATCGGCATGATTCATACGGTCAGCGGCGTCGGCTTTGCGAGAGATCTGGACGTCGATCTGGAGCGTTTTTTTGCGCGCGGCATCACAAACGGCATGCAGATGCGCGTGTTTATGCAGACGCTCGATGTGAATAAGGCGGTAAAGCGGAAGCTTCCGAGAATCGGGGGCTGTTTTGAGACAGCGCTTGACGGATGCTTCGGTTCCATGGATGCGGCACTGCTCTCGCCGTATGAAAACACGTCGGACTGCGGCGTACTCTACTATTCGGATGAAAAAGTGACGGAATTCTGTAAGGCGGCAAACCGCGCCGGTCTGCAGATCGAGATGCACGCGATCGGCGATAAGGCGTTTGTGCAGGCGGTGCGTGCCATCAAGGCGGCGCTTGACGATCTGCCCAGAGAAGATCACAGACATACGATCATCCATGCATGTCTGCCGACTGCGGAGGAGATTGCGGTCTGTGAGCGGTATCACATCAATCTGGCAGTGCAGACGGCGTTCATTGACTGGCCGCAGGAGCCGGACAGCTATCTGGAGCAGATCCTTGGAGAGCGTGCGGGCAGGCTGAATCCGATCCGCACATTCTGCGAACACGGACTGATTTTAAGTGCGGGATCGGACGGACCCTGCACAGATCCGGACCCGCTTTTATGGATGTATAAGGCATGCAATCACAGCAATCCGGCAGAATCCATCTCCGTGCAGCAGGCGCTGCGCATGTGTACCTACAACGGATATTACACGACCTTTGATGAGAGGGAGCGCGGAAGTCTGGAAGCGGGGAAAATAGCGGACATGGTGTTGCTGGACCGCAATCCTTACGACATCCCGAAGGAGGAACTGGCTTCCGTCAAAGTGAAGCAGCTCTACCTGCGGGGGCAGGAATATAAAAAAGGAAACGGCGGCGGAGCCGCACAGATTCTGCGCGGAATGATAAAGCGGGGAAAATGCTGACCGGCATTTTTCCCAGTTAGGACAATCTTACAGACATTTTACATTTCCCTCTTAAATTTTACACAATACACCCGAACAATTTTACAAACCTCCGATATGATAGAAGAAATAAGAAGCTATCATATCGGAGGTTTTTGTATACATGGAAAAACAGACATTGGTATGGGCGCACCGCGGCGCAAGCGGCTACGCGCCTGAAAATACACTGGAGGCATTCCGGATGGCGGTTGAGATGGGCGCGGACGGCGTAGAGCTGGATGTACAGCTCACAAAGGATGGAGAGCTGGTCGTCATCCATGACGAGACAGTTGACCGCACCAGCGACGGCAGCGGCTGGGTCAAAGATTTTACATACGCGAGAATTTCCAGGTTTAATTACAACCGGACGCATAAGGAAGGGTATGAGCGTGCGATGATCCCCACGCTCGAGGAAGTCTATGAGCTGTTAAAGCCGACGGGGCTTACGATCAATGTGGAATTGAAGACCGGCGTGGTCTTTTACCCGGAGATCGAAGAGCGCGTGCTTGACCTGACCGCCCGCATGGGACTGGAGGAGCGCGTGTGGTACTCGTCGTTTAACCACTACACGGTGCAGCGCATCAAGGAGCTGAATCCGCAGGCGAAGACCGGCATGCTCTACTGCGACGGAATTGTCAATCCGGTCAGCTACGGCGCACTTGTCGTGGGCGCAGATGCCATGCACCCGGCGCTCTACAACCTGCAGTACCCGAATTACATGGAAGACTGTAAAAAGCATGGAAAACGCGTGCATGTCTGGACGGTCAATGAGGAGCAGTACATGCGCATGGTCTGTGAGATGCAGGTGGACGCTATGATCACGAATTACCCGGATACAGGCAGACAGATTGCCGCAGAATACGTGGATGGAAAACTGACGCCGGAGCTTGTCCGCGTGATAAAGAAGCAGGGGAATCAGGCATGACGCCGGAAAATAAAAAACGCGCGGGAGCGGAGGATGCAGGTTATGCCGCCTGGATGGCGGAGACGGTAGAGCCTTATCTGAAAGAGCACGGCGAGAAGGGCTATCTTAAGATGGAAGATGGCATGTCGATCGCTTACCGGTGCTATTCTCTGGCGGATGCGGGGAAATGTGTTGTGATTTCCCACGGATTTTGCGAATTCGCGGAAAAATATAACGAAGTCGCATACCGTTTTCTGCAGGAGGGATACTCGGTCTATGTGCCGGAGCATCGGGGACACGGCTATTCCGGGCGCGAGGTGGATGACCCGGAGCTGGTGCATGTGCAGAGCTATGACAGTTATGTCACGGATTTTGCGCGGTTTGTGGAGACGGTCGTAAGCCCCAGGGAGGAACACCGGATCGTGTTTGCACATTCTATGGGAGGTGCCATTGCGATTCTTGCATTGGAGCAATACCCGGAAATGTTCGAGGCGGCAATTCTCTCAGCACCGATGTGCGGCATGCAGACGGGAAAATATCCGCGTATTGTGGCGAAGCTTCTGGCGGGGAGCTGCTGTCTGACCGGAAAAAGAAAATGCTTTGCCAGACTGGCGGGGCAGCGGAGCTTTTCGGAGACGCCGCAGTTTGAGGGGAGCAGCTGCCTTTCAAAAGAGCGTTATGACTATATGTTTCAAAAGCGGCTCTTAGATGAACATTACCGCACCTACGGCGGAAGTTATGCCTGGGTCCGCGCAGGGCTTCGCGCCAGCCGTGAGCTGATGCGGCGGGAGAATCTGGCAAAGATCAAGGTGCCGGTGCTGCTTTTTGCAGCAGGTCGTGACCACATGGTGGATAACGATGCGATCGTGCGGTTTGTGGAGGAGACGGAGCGGACAAAGCTTTTCTTTATGCCGGATTCCAGACATGAGATTTTTAATGCGGATGAGCGGACGCGTGCGAAATATTATGATGAAATATTCCGCTTTATTAAGGAAGAAGAGGTAAAAGATTATGAAAACGAAAATGAGCAGACTCGAAAAATTCTGGGTACTGTATGACGTCGGAAATTCGGCGTTCACACTGCTGGTGTCGACGATTATACCGATCTACTACAAAAACATGGCGTCCGCAAACGGCATCAGCGCATCGGACTCCACCGCATATCTAAGCTACGCCATCTCGATCTCCACGCTGATCGTGGCGGTTTTAGGACCGGTGCTTGGTGCGGTCGCCGACAATAAGAACCGCAAGAAGCCGCTGTTTACATTTTTCATGATGATGGGAGTGCTCGGCTGTGCGGCGCTTGCGATTCCAAGGACCTGGATTCTGTTCCTTGCCATTTTCGTAATTGCAAAAGTCGGATTCTCCGGAAGCCTCATTTTCTACGATTCCATGCTTGTGGATGTCACGACGGATGAGCGGATGGATGAGGTGTCCTCCCAGGGCTATGCGTGGGGATACATCGGAAGCTGCGTGCCGTTTGTGGCGAGCCTCGGTCTGATCCTCGGCGCGGACGCAATCGGCATTTCCGGCACGGTTGCGATGATGATTGCATTTTTTATCAACGCGGCATGGTGGGTGGTTGTGACACTCCCGCTGCTGCGGAACTATCAGCAGAAATACTATGTAGAAGCGGGCGGCACCGATGTGCGCGGGATCTTTTCCAGACTCGGCAAAGTCTTTGCGGAGATCCGGGATGACAAAAAGGTGCTGTGGTTTCTGGCAGCGTTTTTCTTCTATATTGATGGCGTGTATACCATCATCGAGATGGCGACTTCCTACGGAAAAGACGTCGGAATCAGCGACACCAGCCTTCTGATGGCATTGCTGCTCACGCAGGTCGTCGCATTCCCGTGCGCGATTCTGTTCGGAAAACTGACCCAGCGCTTTGCAGCTTCAAAACTCATTTCGGTCTGCATCGGTGCCTACTTTGTGGTTGCGGTCTATGCACTCTGGCTGGATGCGGCGTGGAAATTCTGGATGATGGCAACGTTTGTCGGCGTATTTCAGGGAGCCATCCAGGCGCTCTCCCGTTCCTACTATGCCAAGATCATCCCGAAGGAAAAGTCGACGGAGTATTTCGGCATCTTCGATATTTTTGGAAAAGGAGCTTCCTTTATGGGAACAATGCTGATGGGAATCACCACGCAGCTGTTTGATACATCAAGAGCCGGTGTGGCAGCGATCGCCGCTATGTTTGTTGTGGGATTTATCTGCTTTCAGATGCAGCGCCGGTGCATGGAGGGGGAGACGTCACAGAGCGGTGCGATGGGAGGCGCAGCGGGTTTTGCCAAAGAATGATTCTAAAAAGAAAAAGAAGCGAATAGAAATAAAGGAAAAACAAAACGGAGAACAAAAATTGCCGAATGAGGACCTGTTGAGTGAGAAACTGTTACAGCCGATGGTGCAGCTATCCTATGCCGCTGCCATGGATCTCGTACAGGCACGATTAAGACTGATCAATGCTGACCTGACGGAACAATGCCACCGCCAGGTCATTCGCAATATGTCCTGCCGCATCAAGACGCCGGACAGCGTCACCAAAAAACTCAAAAAGAAAGGGCGGGAAGTCTCTTTTGAGGAGGCGGTGCAGACTCTCAATGACATCGCCGGCATCCGGGTCGTGTGCTTTTTCTGTGACGACATCTACCGGATTGCGGATGCCATCAAGAAGCAGAAGGATTTTCATATTATCAAGGAAAAGGATTATGTGAAAAATCCCAAGAAGAGCGGCTATCAGAGTATTCATGTGATTGCGGGCGTTCCGGTGACGTACAACGACACGGTCACGGAGATCCGGGTAGAGATCCAGATCCGCTCGTTTGCAATGGATTACTGGGCGGAGCTGGACACACAGATGTGTTATAAGAAGGATGCCGGACAGATCGCCAATGTGGAGCGCGAGACGCGCGGCTACTCGGATGTGATCGCAAAGGTGGACAATAAGATGTTAGAGCTGCGCCAGCAGATCGAAATGATGTGACAGGATTTTTACACAGGTTTTACATAAGTGCTCTTCTGCATTTTACATTCCTCCCGTAAAGTAAACCATGTTCTAAGAAACGAGGTAAAAGAAAAAACGGAGAAGAGATTCCGTAAAATTGAATGGAGGATTCAAAATGAAGAAGAAAGTAATGTGTATGTTATTGACAGGTGTTATGGCAGCGAGCATGTTCGCAGGATGCGGCAGCAGTGAGACAGCAGACACCACCACAGACGCAGCAGCAACCACAGATGCAGCAGCTACCGCAGACGCAGCAGATACCACAAGCGAAGCTGCACCGGCAGAGAATGCAGATTTTGATCATACATCAGCAATCGCCGTATATTCCCGTGAGGATGGTTCCGGCACAAGAGGAGCATTCATTGAGCTGTTCGGTGTGGAAGAAAAAGATGAGAGCGGTGAGAAAGTGGATAATACCACAGAGGAAGCGATCATCACCAACAGCACGGACGTTATGCTCACATCGGTAGCAGGTGATACCTACGCAATCGGTTATGTATCTCTCGGTTCCTTAAACGACACGGTAAAGGCAGTGAAGATCGACGGAGCAGAGGCTACCGTAGAGAACATCAAGAGCGGCACCTACAAGATCGCAAGACCGTTCAACATTGCAACAAAGGGCGAGGTCAGCGAGGCTGCACAGGATTTCATCAACTACATCATGAGCGGTGACGGACAGAAAGTAATCTCCGACAACGGTTATATCGGAGATGATTCCGCAGCAGCATTCGAGTCCAATGGAGCAGAAGGCAAAGTCGTAGTCGGCGGTTCCTCTTCCGTATCTCCGGTAATGGAGAAACTGATCGAGGCTTACAAGGCAGTCAATGCAAACGTGGAGATCGAGCTTCAGACAAGTGATTCTACCACAGGTATGACCGGCGCAGCAGACGGCACACTTGACATCGGTATGGCTTCCCGCGAGTTAAAGGATTCCGAGACAGAGGAAGGACTTACCGCAACGAAGATCGCCATGGACGGTATCGCAGTGATCGTAAACCAGGAGAACCCGGTAGAGGATCTCTCCTCTGACACTGTAAAGGGTATCTTCACGGGCGGAACAACAACCTGGGATGCAGCAAACTAGGACGGACAGCTGAAAATAGCATAGCAGGACGGACCGGGGGAACAGAATGTTCTTCCGGTCCTTTCGTGGAACATACACGTTATTTAGGAAAACCTGTAAATGGAGGCTCTGATGAAAAAAAGAGAGAAGATCATGGAATATGTATTTCTGCTGGCTGCGGTCATCTCCATCGTGGCGGTGGCGCTGATCTGCATATTCTTATTTGCAAACGGAATCCCGGCAATGAAGAAAATCGGATTTGTGGAATTCCTGACCGGAACCAAGTGGAAGCCGGGAAACAATAAATTCGGTATTTTCCCGATGATACTGGGAAGTATCTACGTCACCGGAGGCGCGCTGATCATTGGTGTGCCGGTCGGCGTGCTGACATCTATTTTTATGGCAAGATTTTGTCCGGAAGGACTGTACAAGCTCTTAAAGCCGGTCGTGAACCTGCTCGCGGGCATTCCGTCTATCGTATACGGGTTTTTCGGACTGGTTGTGCTCGTACCGTTCATCCGGGAGCATTTTAAGAACAGCAACGGACAGAGTATTCTCTGTGCGTCGATTCTTCTGGGAATCATGATCCTGCCGACCATCATCGGAGCGTCCGAACCGACGATCCGCGCAGTGGAGCAGAGTTATTACGAAGGAGCGCTGGCGCTCGGGGCAACGCATGAGAGAAGTGTCTTTACCGTCGTGGTACCGGCGGCAAAATCCGGTATACTGGCGGCGGTCATCCTCGGCGTCGGACGTGCACTCGGAGAGACGATGGCGGTCATGATGGTCGTGGGCAACCAACCGCGTGTCCCGAACAGTATTCTGCAGGGCGTCCGTACACTGACGACGAACATTGTCATGGAGATGGGCTATGCGACGGATCTGCACCGTGAGGCGCTGATCGCTACCGGCGTGGTGCTGTTCGCGTTTATTCTGATTATCAATCTGTGCTTCTCGGCAATCAAGCGAAGCGGAAAGGAGTAGGGGATGGAGCAGATAAATCCGATCAACAAAGTAACACTGAAAGATAAAATGAAATCCTATACCAGACATCCGGGCTCTTTGATCCTGCTGCTTCTGGTTCTGACTGCAGCCGCGCTCACGGTGGTGACGCTGCTTTTTCTGGTGGGCTACATTCTCATCAGCGGTATTCCGTACTTAAAGCCGAGCCTGTTTGCGCTACATTATAATTCGGACAACGTGTCCATGCTTCCTGCCATCATCAACACGGTGGAGATGGTCGTGGTCTCACTGCTGTTTTCCGTACCGTTTGGCGTGGGAGCGGCGATCTACATGATCGAATATGCCAGAAAGGGCAATAAATTCGTGGAGGTTGTCCGGCTGACCGCGGAGACGCTGACCGGTATTCCTTCTATTATCTATGGTCTGTTCGGTATGCTGTTTTTCAACATTGCACTGCACTGGCGCTATTCCATGCTCTCCGGAGCGGCGACGCTCGCCATCATGGTGCTGCCGACGATCATGAGAACCACGGAGGAGGCGCTTTTGTGTGTGCCGGATTCCTACAGAGAGGGAAGCTTCGGGCTGGGCGCCGGAAAACTGCGGACGATTTTTAAGATTGTGCTTCCGGCGGCAATCCCGGGAATTCTATCCGGTATCATTCTCTCGATCGGACGTATCGTCGGAGAGACCGCGGCGCTCATTTACACGGCGGGTACCGTGACCGGTGTGGCGGGACTCATGGATTCCGGGCGTACGCTCGCCATCCATATGTATGTGCTTTCTAATGAAGGTTTACATAAGAATGAAGCAAATGCGACTGCAGTGGTGCTGCTTGTCATTGTCCTTCTGATAAATGGAGTCTCATCCCTGATCGCGAAGCGGTTTGAGGCAGTGCAAGAATAGCGCGAAGCGCGGAAATGAGGAAAACATGGGAGAAAAGTTTAATATATCGAATCTGAATCTGTATTATGGCGATTTCCACGCGCTCAAGGACGTGGATCTGTCCATTAACGAAAAAGAAATTACCGCATTTATCGGTCCGTCCGGCTGTGGAAAATCCACCTTTTTAAAATGCTTAAACCGCATGAACGACCTGGTACAGGGATGTAAGATCACAGGACAGGTGCTGCTCGACGGGGAAGACATCTACAGCGGCATGGACGTGAACCTGCTGCGCAAGCGTGTCGGCATGGTATTCCAGAAGCCGAATCCGTTCCCGATGAGCATTTATGACAACATTGCATACGGACCGCGCACGCACGGCATCCGCTCCAAGGCAAAGCTGGATGAGATCGTCGAAAAATCCCTGCGCGATGCGGCGATCTGGGATGAGGTGAAAGACCGGTTGAAAAAAAGTGCGCTCGGAATGTCCGGCGGACAGCAGCAGCGTCTGTGCATTGCGCGTGCGCTGGCGGTCGATCCGGAAGTGATTCTGATGGATGAGCCGACGTCTGCGCTTGACCCGATTTCAACCTCGAAGATCGAGGATCTCGCGGTAGAACTGAAGAAAAAATATACGATCATTATGGTGACGCACAACATGCAGCAGGCGGTGCGTGTATCCGATAAGACCGTATTCTTCCTGCTCGGCGAGGTCATTGAGAGCGGAGATACGGAAAAATTGTTCTCCGTGCCGCAGGATAAGCGGACAGAGGATTACATTACCGGACGTTTCGGTTGATGAAAGGAGCAAGCAATGAGAAACAGATTTGAGAGACAGCTGTTAGAACTGAACAATGAACTGATCCAGATGGGAAGCATGATTGAGCACGCGATTGAGATGGGGATCTCCGCGCTGGTGCGCCAGGATGTGGAGAAGGCGAAGAAGGCGATCGCCTACGATGAGGAAATTGACGGGCAGGAAAAGACCGTGGAGTCGCTCTGCATGAAGCTGCTGTTGCAGCAGCAGCCGGTTGCAAAGGATCTGCGCCTGATCTCCGCGGCGTTAAAGATGATTACCGATATGGAGCGGATCGGAGACCATGCGGCGGATATTTCCGAGATGACGATTCTGATGTCCGACGCGACATACGAGCGCAGCGCGATCAACATTGATCTGGTGGAAAGCATGGCGAAAGAGACTACTGATATGGTCATCAAGTGTGTGGACGCATTCGTCAACAAGGATCTGGAGCTGGCGCGCACGGTGATTGCGCAGGATGACGTGGTCGATGATCTGTTCGCGGACTTTAAGCAGCAGCTGATCAAAAAGATTAATGAGAACGTCAAAAACGGCGAGCAGGCGACGGATATGCTGATGGTGGCAAAATATTTTGAGCGTATCGGCGATCACGCGACAAACATTGCCGAGTGGGTCATCTATTCGATCACGGGAGAGCACGAGAAGTAGAAAATCGGTCTAAAAACCGTGATTTTACACAGATTTTACATAAAGCTTACCGGAAAATTACCTGAAATTAAAAAATTTTACCGACTCCTTGGATTGTAATTGCAAAACGTCAAAAAATACGTTATAAATGATTATGTATGCGTATGTAAAAAAGATGTAAAGCAATGAGATGCAAAGGAGATTAGAATGGATATTTTTGGAGTACTGTCCCTGATTGGCGGGTTGGCATTATTCTTATACGGAATGCATGTGATGGGTGCTGGACTGGAGAAGATGTCAGGCGGAAGGCTGGAGCGCATCCTGGAGAATCTGACATCGAATCCGTTAAAAGCGGTACTGCTCGGTGCAGGTGTCACAGCGGTCATACAGTCATCTTCCGCGACGACGGTTATGGTCGTCGGATTTGTAAATTCCGGTATTATGAAGCTTTCACAGGCGATCGGAATCATCATGGGTGCCAATATCGGTACGACGATTACCGCATGGCTGCTCAGCTTGACGGGAATTCAGGGAGACAACCTTTTTATAAATATGTTAAAGCCGACATCGTTCTCACCGATTCTGGCTTTGATCGGTATTATTCTGCTGATGTCCGGCAAGAGCGATAAGAAGAAGATCACCGGAGAGATTCTGCTTGGATTCGTTGTGCTGATGTACGGTATGTCGGCGATGAGTGGTGCGGTGGAGCCGCTTGCGGACGTGCCGGAGTTCACGAACCTGCTTACCATGTTCAAGAATCCGGTGCTTGGAGTGCTTGCAGGAGCGCTGCTTACGGCGGTCATCCAGAGTTCTTCCGCTTCTGTCGGTATTTTACAGGCGCTTTCGGTAACAGGTGGATTTACATTTGGCACAGCGATCCCGATTATTCTGGGACAGAACATCGGTACCTGTGTGACGGCAATGCTCTCCGCAATCGGTGCGAACAAGGGTGCAAAGCGTACCGCGTTTGTACATTTATATTTCAACATGATCGGTACGGTTCTTTTCCTGTGCCTGTTTTATCTGGGGAATGCCATTTTCAGCTTCCCGTTTACGAACGACGTCGTAAATGCGGCGGATATTGCGCTGGTTCACAGTATTTTTAATGTATTTACCACTCTGGTTCTGCTTCCGTTTACGAAGGGACTGGAGAAGCTGGCATATCTTACGATTCCGAAGGCAGAGGATGAGAAGAAGACGGCAAACGATGCGTTTGTAATCTTGGACGACAGATTCCTCTCCTCCCCGGCATTTGCGATTGAGCAGTGCCGTTCACTGGTAAGCCAGATGGCGGAGATGACAAGAGATGGATTCCTGGAGGCGATGGACGTGCTGGGCGAGTATTCGGAGGAGAAAGCACAGGATGTCATTGACAAGGAGAACCGGGTCGATGTCTATGACGACAAGATCACCGCATATCTGACGAAGCTGAGCAGTGAGAATCTGTCCTACAAGGACAGCCTACAGGTGACGTCGCTGCTGCACTGCATTACGGATTTTGAGCGTATCTCCGATCACTCGATCAATGTGGTGGAGAGCGTACAGCAGATGCGCAAGGAAAATCTGACGTTTTCCAGGAAGGGCGAAGAAGAGATGAATCTCTACGGTGCAGCAATCCGTGACATTCTGACAAGAACCACGGATGCGTTTGTGAACAACGATCAGGCACTGGCACATACGGTGGAGCCGTTAGAGGAAGTAATTGATGAATTAAATAAAGATGTGAAGAAACATCACATGAAGCGGCTGCGCAAGGGCAAATGCAGTATGGAACTGGGACTGCTCCTGTCGGATCTCGCCATGAATTATGAGCGTGTGGCAGACCACTGTTCCAATATTGCCGTGTACATGATGCAGCTGAAGGATACACAGCTGGAGGAGCACAGTTTTACAGAGCAGCTGGATGAGGCGGAGAGCGCAGAGTTCACCAGACTGCTGGATGAGTTTGGAAGCAAGTACGCGCTGTAGTCTGTATCTTCGATCTGGTGTGCACAGGGAGCTGTGGAAGAGAGGAGAACAATGGCAACCATTTATATTGTGGAAGATGACGTCAACATCCGTGAGATTGAGCGCTATGCGCTGAAGAACAGCGGATATGAAGTGGAGGAATTCGAGAGCGGTGAAAGCCTGTTCAAACGGCTGGAGCGGGCGGTTCCGTCCCTTCTGCTGCTGGACATCATGCTTCCGGATGAAGACGGTCTGGAGATTCTGGGAAAGCTCCGGGCGAATAAAAATACGGCAGCCATTCCGGTCATTATGGTCACCGCAAAGACCAGTGAGCTGGACAAGGTCAAGGGACTGGATCTCGGAGCGGATGACTATATCACGAAGCCGTTTGGCGTGATGGAGCTGATCTCCAGAGTAAAAGCGCTGCTGCGCAGGACGCAGAGTGCGGCGGAGGAGACAAAGATCTGCCACGGCGAGATCCGGATGGACAACGACAAGCATGCGGTATTTGTCGGGAATGAGCCGTGTGAGCTGACGTTCAAGGAATACGAATTGTTGAAATATCTTATGATCAATGCGGGGATTGTCCTGTCCAGAGACAAGATTATGGATCAGGTATGGGGCTTTGAGTACGAGGGCGAGAGCCGGACTGTGGATATGCACATCAAGACATTGCGCCAGAAGCTTGGGGCGGCGGGAAGCTGCATCAAGACGATCCGCAATGTGGGATATATGATCGAGTAGACAAAAACCTATGAAGAAAAAATTAAATTCCAAATTTATGTTGATTGCGGCAATCGCCATTCTGGTGACTGCCGTATGTTCTATCGGGCTGTTTTACAGCATTCTGGTACAACAGATCTATGATGACTTAAAGGCAAATGCACATGTGATCTCCCGGCTGGATTTTGAGGATGCGTCGCAGAAAGTGTGCGATCAGCTTTCCGAGGATGGGCTGCGGATCACTTTGATTGCTACGGATGGAACGGTTCTCTATGACAGCATGGAGGACGAGACGAAGATGGAGAACCACAGGGGGCGTCCGGAGGTCGAGCGGGCGCTTGCGGTCGGGGAAGGCCGCGGGATGCGCAAATCGACGACTTCCGCGGAGCACACATTCTATTATGCGATGCGCCTCTCAGACGGAAATGTTCTTAGAATCGGAAAAGAGAGCGGCAGCATCTACCATCTGGCATGGAATATGACGATGCTTACGCTGGGTGTGGGATTGTGTGTATTCCTGGTGTGCGCCTTTTTTGCAAAACGCATGACAAAGCGCTTTGTGGAGCCGATCGAAAAGATGGCGGACAACATTGTGCTCGTCGATGAGCGGGAAGTATACGAGGAGATGCGTCCGTTTGTGTCGATGATCAAGCAGCAGCATGTGGATATCTTAAACCATGCGCAGATGCGGCAGGAATTTACCGCAAATGTGTCGCATGAACTCAAGACCCCGCTCACGGCGATCTCCGGCTACGCGGAACTGATCGCAAGCGGCATGACCAACGAGCGCGACACCGAGCATTTTGCAAATGAGATTCACCGGAGCGCGGAGCGTCTGCAATCTTTGATTAACGACATTATCAAGCTCTCGGAGCTTGACAACAGTGACCTCAAGCTGGAGTTTGAGCCGATCGATCTCTATGCGCTGGCGACAACCTGCATCGATCAGATGCAGATTGCGGCGCAGAAGAACGAGGTCACATTGCTGCAGGAAGGCGGGCCGGTCACGATCAACGGCAACAAGACGCTCATCGAGGAACTGCTCTACAATCTGTGCAGCAATGCCGTGCGCTATAATAAGAAGGGTGGCAGTGTGACCGTCATTACAGGCATGAAGAACCAGAGACCGGCACTCACAGTGCGCGACACCGGCATCGGCATCCCGAAGGAGCAGCAGGACCGTGTCTTTGAGCGGTTCTACCGTGTTGACAAGAGCCGTTCCAAGTCGACGGGCGGTACCGGACTCGGGCTTGCGATCGTAAAGCACATCGTCGTGCAGCACGAAGCCCAGATCGAGCTCTCCAGCGAGGAGGGCGTGGGCACCGAGGTGACGGTAATCTTCTAGCCCGCGCGACGCGGCAGAAACCGGGGCGCTTTGGTATATTATGACGGCGGCCGGAGAAATCCGCCGGATTCTGCCGATTGCCGGGAGTCGCGATTCGATCGCAAAACCGGCGGTTTCTAACCATGCTGTTCTCACATCTGCGATCGTCCGTGTCTTTCCAAGCTTTGAACACGCTATGGGGAGTGTTCGCACAGCAAAAGACAATTTTAAAATTTTTGTGCAGTGCTTGGCACACCGGTGAGCAAAATATAAGAAATTGTCGCAATAAGCAAAGATCTCTTTGAAGTGATAAGTAATATTACAGGAATACCAGAGAACAAAAAGTTCCAGAATAAACAGACGGCG
>ULXP01020370.1_pt1 | contig 25111 bp, 20 predicted proteins | sample 1961351 | NCBI WGS metagenome assembly ULXP01 (sample SAMEA4835840, study PRJEB28245) | human gut metagenome | biome: gut microbiome; material: fecal sample | place: Denmark | collected 2008 | reverse complement strand
TTGATTCCCTATTCTGCCGATGGCAAGCGCCTGTTCAAGATAGGGGTAAACTACGATAGTGCCCAGCGCACGATCAGCGATTGGATCATCCGAGAAGACTAAGAAGTCGGAAAGAAATAGCTACAAAGACCAGCCTCCCCTTCCCTCTTCCCCTGCCGCATGCGAAAACAAAAACGTTAAACGTTAAACGTTAAACGTTATAATGTTAGTATATGACCAGGGAGGGCGGCCCGCTCGCCCCATGCCAACTATTAACGTTTTAACGTTTAACGTTTTTGATAACGGACTCACCTGCTGCGGAAGCCTTCATGGGAGTCTTAAACCGCACTAGTCTTTGACTAGCTACTTGGATAGCTATCCGCTTACATTTTTCCCCAGCGTCACGGAAGGTTTGTATAGACTATCTTTGTCAGATATACCGTCCTAATGGTCAGATTTCGGTCGGAAGATCTTCAAACGGTCGGATTATCGGTCGGATTATGGTTTTCGGTCGGATTATGATTAAACCGACCGATTGTAGTCTTTCAATATCCAACACCTCCAGTCTCCTTGAAAAACAAACTTCGATCTTTAGAGAAGGACACATTATTGTCAAGATACACAAAAAAAGAATGATTTGTTTGCGCATGTGAGAAAAAAAGCATATCTTTGCAGTTGGACTACAACTTCTTGAGAAATGCCATTAAAGGACACGTCCTTATGAATGCATTCGTGAAGCCCACGCCGCGCAAAGTGTGGTAAGTCGCAAGACACCCATGCGAAGCGGGCTTGGGAGGGAAATAGTCCAAGACATATTGAAGGCGTTTACTCGACGCTGTGTTTGAGACACACTGAAATCTTGCAACCCTCAGTATCTAAGTCTCGAATATAGTCAACGGTAGATGTCCCGGGTGTGATTATATCACCCCTGTGGAGACCTTGTAAGCATAGATTGCGCCCGACTTGGGCCCAATCACATGTATTATATAGGTCTCTTTGGGGTAGCGATATTCATATCGGCGTGGGCTCTGACGTTGTCTGTTCGACTTAGATAGGCAATGCAAGAGCCTCAGTGTGTGGAATGGACAACACGACGATTCCACGCTTTTTTGTGTCAACATCTAACTGATTTCTGTCTAGAATAAAGTTAGCACCGATATGAAAATCGATGAATGGACATCAGAAGATGTTCGCACCCAAGGAGGTGGTGAATCTCCTCCCTGCGCTGGACTTGCCTCCAACGCCCTCCCCGAAGCTCAAAGCATTGTTTCTGCAGAGAGTTCACAAACAGGGGTGTCCACTAGAAATGCACGATCCGAAATAATGTTTCAACCACAAAAACAAAGGGAAATTCCACATTGGTATGTCTTACGCTGTACATACGGCAGAGAGAAGAAAGCTTACAACTACATGGTATCACAAGGCATTACGGCTTTCTACCCTACCATAGAAGTAGTTAAATTGATAAATGGTAAACGCAAAAAAGTTACCGAGTCCCGCTTGCCCAATATCTTTTTCGCCTTCGGTACTGAAAATCAGATCAAAGCTTTTGTTTATGACAACGCAAACCTTCCATACCTTCGCTTTTATTACAATCACAAACGCGTAGGCGGTAGGATTGAAAAGAGCCCGATGATAATTCCCAGCTATCAGATGGATAGTCTAAAAATAATTTGCTCAGCAGATACGAGCAATACCATTTTGTCGCCAGTCAAAGTGGAAAAGTTTGAGAAAGGACAGCTGGTAAGGGTGGTTGAAGGAGAATTCAAGGGAGTAATAGGACGGGTCGCAAGATGGCAAGGTCAACAGAGGGTTGGTGTCGTGGTAGGAGATTTGACAACCGCAATGACAGCATATGTGCCTAGTGCATTTTGTCAAAAAATAGACAACAAACAAAATTATGGATATAGACAATAAAATAAAGATCTCGCGAAACGAATTAATGGCGAAAGAAAGGGTTGTCGTTGAACGGATTTGCAACGATGACAAGTTTGCCTATTATTTCTTTCATGACAAATGTCGTCCGTTACTTAGCAAAATACTATGGACAATATTTGGTAATAATTCCGATTACGACGAACTTGTAAACGAATTATACCTATTACTGAGAAAGCCCAATGCTGAAGGGGACTTTTGGCACGCATTAAAAACTTTTGATTATCGAACGTCATTGTTTGATTGGATTAAGACGGTTGCCGTTAGGCATTTCTACAAATCAAGCAAACAAACTAGCGTTATTCCTACACATATTGTTGGTACCGATATTTTGGAAAGTATGATTGGCGAAATGGACAAGGCCATCTATCGCAAGTATATGTGGTTCAAATATGTTGAGCAAATGGAAGATACGCAAATCGCCATCAAGTTAGATATGGAAAAATCGGAGCTCAAAAGTTTATCGAAAAAAGCCTTTAGGCAGTTCAAAACAGTAGTCGAGCATCATTTCCCTGAGTATTATGACAGCATGTTTGCGAAAGAAGATGGGAAAGAAATAGATTTAAATGATATCAGCAACAAACTTTCAAGCAAAGCAGATAACGAAACAAAACTTGACATTAATCAGTATTTGCAAGCAATGCCAAATGAAAGATACAGACATGTCATATATTCTTTATTTATAAAGGATATGAAACCAGAAGAGCTTGCTTTGGAAATGAACACACCAGTGTCAAACATTTACAACCTCAAGAAGCGAGCTTTAGATCAACTACGAGATTTGGCTATTTACTTCAACGAGATAAGCAATCTGGCAAAACATATAAATTTGGTTTCTGATGATATAAAAAGAGAAATACTCATCTCTTTATTCATAGAACGGGCAAGCTACGAAGCTGTTTGCTCAAGATTGAATATAACAGAAGTCAAATTTAAAAAATTAAAGAAAGAGGCAATCAAAGAATTAAGGAACAAAATATTTAAGGCAAGATCATGAGCATTTCAAATAATATATTAGCTGCGTTTGTGGCTGGTGTTAGCACCAAGCAGGAAGACGAGCTTGTTATGAAAGAGTTTTCTGAGAATGAGGAATTTTCTGAATTGCTCGATGTCTTAGATGACGTGGACGCCATTGATGGGATGAATGAACTCAGAAATGAATTCTGCGAGAACATTGATGGTTTGGAAGAGTTCAAGGATTATAATATAAACATTAAATAAAAGCTATTATGAGTGCAGTAACTTTAACATCTGTTTTTCTCAAATCGGAAGAACAGTTAAAACAATCTTTACAAGGTCTAAAACTCCCTAAAGATTACGTTGAACTTCAGAAGGTGGTTAATAACCATATAGAATCACTCTTGGTAAAAGAGAATGATTTTCGTAATTCACTTAATGCTTCAGATGCAGAGATGTTAACTCATGCATTGCGAATGGCATTGTCTTTCCAAAAATTGTCTTTATCTGAAAGTATAGACTTTAAAGCATTATCAATTCGTACTGATTACAAAGTTAATCAGCCAAAAAATGACAATACGGACATTATAGAGAGTGTATTGTCGTTACTTCCTACTGTAATTTGCGCCTTTATCAACCCTTGGTTGGCTGTGGCTGTTGGAGCAGGAACTGTTGGTGCAAAGAAATTTTATCGTCAAAAGAATGGTCGTAAATATGTCATACAAGAAATCAAACAAGATGTTTCTCGGGATATTTCTCAACAGGAAATAGGGACTATTCTGGCTGGCATAGAGTCTTTGTGCAAGGAGATCGATGAGATAATCTCTAAAATACAGCGTGACAGAAAAGACTTACTCAACCAAATGCAAATAAAACAAGAAGGCTATACTTTGGAAAGTATGTACCCACAGTTGTTGGCTTCTCTTCAATATCTCTTTATGGAGAATTTGAAGAATGAAAACAAAAATCAGTATGTACAAAATATGCTTTTCTGCTTACAGGGTTATGGTTATGAATTGGTGGAATATTCATTGCCAACATCAGGCTTCTTTGCAAAGAAGATGAATCCAAATGTTTCAGAGGAAACCATGTATTTGCCTGCTATTGTCAAGGATGTAAATGGCACAAAAATAGTTGTTGCACAGGGTATAGTTTATATTCCTGCTAATTAATGTCAATAAATTTATGAAACAAGTAACACAAAATACCGAATTCATTATTGGTATTGATTTTGGACACGGAGAGACATCTGCAGCTTTCTATGATCTTAAAACTCAAGAAAAGAAAGATTTAGATATATTGCCAGGTTTAAAGGTGGTAAAGTCTGCGGTTGCAATTTTAGAACAAGAAGGTAAGGAAACAATAAGCATAGGTGATGCCGCCATTCAAAATGCTCCATTAGCAAAAGACTTCCAAATAGCTTTTAAAAAGCGCCCTTCGGACATGAATGAAACCGAAAGAGGAAGAATGGTTAAATTTATGAAAGGGGTTTATGCAGAAATTCTCAATTGCCATCCTGATTATAAAAGTCGCCAGCATGTTGTTTACATTGCGCGTCCTTCACAAGATGAGCTATGGAAATCAGAAGAAGAAGCATATTTGAAAATAGCAGAAGATGCGGGATTGCCAGTTGCTGGAATTCAGAAAGAATCGAGAGCTGCGTATTTTCGCGCAAGAACGCAGCCTGATTCAAAAATAGATGAAGAAGTAAAGGCTGGTGTGCTCATTGTGGACTTCGGCTCAAGCACAATAGATTTTACCTATTTAAATGACGAATTGTCTAAACCTATAGATGACGGTCATCCTTTAGGCGCAAGCGAGGTAGAAGAGACCTTGCTGAGACATGCAATGGAGAATCCCACAGATGTTTATATGCCACAATTTGTAGAATTGTATGGAAACGACAAAGAGTCTATTCCATATAATCAAATGTTGTATAAATTTCGCGAAGCGAAAGAGCAATACTATGGAAAGAAACTTCCCGTGTTCAGTGTAAGTTTTGATTATAGCTTGCTTACATCGTCTGAAAAAACTCAGATGTATGGTTTCGGCGGGGTCGCTATAACAAAAGAGAAGATAAAAGAAATATTAGGTGAAAATAGAGAAGGTGGATATATTCGGAAAGTCAAAGACGCAGTTAAATCTTTCAAAGAAAACAAACTAAAAGAGAACAAAGTTGCTTGTGTTTATTTGACTGGTGGCGCTTCAAGAATGGATTTTGTTCGTCAAGTTTTTATGGAAGTTTTTAATCTTGACGAGGCTCATTGCCCATCAGACGACAATCCTTCTGTTATAGTGTCGCAAGGTGTGGCACATTTGAGTTATGCTGACATAAAAACTCAAGAAAAAGAAGAAGAACTTAAGAAGGTTGCCAAAACTGCGATATCAAATTATAATTGGACAGATAATTTTAGACAAATTATAAATAAAAATATCAAGCTTAAAATTATAAATAAAGCTTGGTCAATAATGTGGGATTATAAAGAGGGTAAAATCGGAGAATGGATGTCTTTGAATAATGATAAATCTCCATCTGGAGAATTTATAGATATGCAAGGGACTACTGATGGTTTTGTATTTGTTAGGAACATTCGCTCATTACGAAAAAAAATAAAATCGGAATTTGATAATTTAGTCCATACTGATTTTGCATCAGAATGTGAAGAATCAATAGCTCAAAATATAATAGATTCAATTATAGAAAAACTTAAGAATGTATTGTCTGCTTTTGAATATGATTTATCTGAATCAAAGGAACTAAAACTTATGGAGCTATCAGCTTCTATCTCTTCTAATGGAGCAAATTTGTTATCTGATAAATTTACCGAAGAAGGTGATGGTCATATAATATATGATGCAGTAAAAGAAGCTCATATGGGATACATGCTTAGATGGAATCTGCATAAAGATAGATGGGACCATAATAGAGAAAGTCAGTTTGAGTATTACAGGAAAAATGATTATTCGATATTCTCTACATATAAATGGGATGATTTTCTAAAGAGATATGTTTATATTTATGGCATTGATTCTGCAAAACAACAAACAGAAAAGTTTGTTGATGAATTAATTAAGAATTATGTAAGTTACGCAAAACTTGCAGTATTCTTTAAATAAGAAATGCCAATAGATTTGTATGGAGCTTTATCCATACAAATGTACCAAGTATTGATAGGTTATGAAAAGTATAACTGGAGAAGCCGAATTTATAATAGGTATTGACTTTGGATCGTCAGAAACCTCTGCTGCTTTCTGTGATTTAAAATCTGACTATAAGAAAGACTTGGACATATTGCCAGGTGTAAAAGTTATTCCATCTGCTGTTGCCATACTTGCACAAGATGGCAAGGAGACAATATGTATAGGTGAAGCTGCCATTCAGAATGCTTTATATTCAAAGGAATTTCAAATAGGCTTTAGAAAGCGTCCTTCGAAAATGAATCTGTCAGAAAGAAACAGAATGGTCGCTTTTATGCATGGTGTGTATGTAGAAATCCTTCATTGTCACCCAGACTTTGCTACACGTCCACATGTAGTTTATATGGCAGGGCATACATCAGACTTGTTTTTTGAAAAAGAGGAAAAGGAATACCTAAAAATGGCAGAATATGCAGGATTGCCGATTGCAGGAATTGTAAAAAGGCATAGTGCCACTATTTTCCGAGCAATATTACAGCCTGATTCCCATGTGGATCAGCTCTGTAAAAATGGTTTTCTTCTTGTTGATTATGGAGCCAATACTATAGACTTTGTGTATATAAATAGCAGTTTATCAAAACCTATATATGGTGGATGTCCATTAGGAGCAAGTACAATTGAGAGAATTCTTCTAAGGTACGCGATGGAAAATCCATCAGATTCTTATATGCCAGAAATTGCAAAATTATATGGTAATGATGAAGGGTCTTATACTTATCAGTTCTTGCTCCATAAATTCCGTGAAGCAAAAGAGCAATACTATGGAAAGAGACTTCCTGTGCTCAGTGTAAGTTTTGATTACTCTCTTCTTACTTCAATGGAACAAAACGTGATTTATGGCTTTGGTGGTATTGGTTTGCCTAGAGAAAAGATAGATCAAATTTTAGGTCTGAGCAATAGAGATGGCTACATTGGACAAATCAAAGAATACGCAAGATTTTTTAAAGACAACATTCTTGTTGACAATAAAGTGGGATGCGTGTATCTAACAGGTGGCGCATCCCAAATGGACTTTGTTAAGTCAATATTCATGGAAGTATTCAATCTTGATGAGTATCATTGTGTATCAGATGACAACCCTTCTGTTATAACATCAAAAGGTGTTGCAGATTTGGCTTATGCTCGTTACTTTTGTCCCCAAGTATTATCAGAATTTAGATTTTTAAGTTAATATGGCAGAAATCAACTATACAAACGCAATGCAGCCTGCAGAGAATGTTCTTGCTGCATCAATGATGTCGCAGACATTAAGTTGTTGCGCAGAGAGAAAATATCTTGATTCTATATCTACAGAAAATTCACTTGTAGAAATTGTAGGATCAGATATGTCAAGGGATCTTTTCAAGCATATATCATGGCTTAAAATTACGCAAGTTGGAAAGCCTATAAATGATACGGTATCATCTTGTTTTGGATATATCCAAAAAATATTGCTGTCATGTGCTTTGCCAAATACGCAGTTGACTTTTCTTGTTGTAAGTGATGGCAAAACCAACGAAATATACCTTGGGCTAAGGAATAATGGGAGTGACAACAAGTCAATGGTTGCTCCTGTTACTGCTTTGAATAATTTTGCCAAAGTATGTTGGCCTGGTCTAAAGTTTGAACAATTCAATGAAGAAAACGAGTCGTTGAAAAGACACTTTAACACGACATATAATAGTGTTCAAGCTATAACAGGTATTCCTACACTTGCAGATAAAGGACAGGCATTAGGTAATGTTGAACATTTGATTGGAGGATTACGTGGGCAGAAATTTGCATATCTCGTCACTGCCACACCAACTTCCAATGACAGATTGGATTTATTGCTAAACCAATGTAGAGAAATGGGAGGTCAGATTGAATCCGCCAAGTCAATAAATATCTCTCAATCTGTACAAGAGGGTTCATCTGTTGCGCATACGGAAGGACATTCTAAATTTGAAAATTGGGCTCATTCGGAAGGGACCTCTCAAAAAGACCATAAAAAGGGATTAGGCGCAGCTATGCTTGGAGCAGGCGTGTATATGGCTGCAGGGTTGTTGTTTCCACCAGCAGTGGCTATACTACCAGGATTGCAAAATGCTCTTGGTAGGGCTTTGGCTTCTAATAATCCATTGGCTACTTTCCTTGGTTTGTCGGGAATATCAGGAATGAATGTACTTTCTGGATTTGTTCCGCAGAAAAATATTACGGACGCAATAGGTGGTGGCATATCAGAGCAAATATCTGACACAACGACCTACTCTAAAAGTATGACGGAAGGGTTGAGTAAAACACTTGTCAACAAACATGCCGAGGCTGCGTCACAAAAATTGAATTCCTATGCAAAGAGATTTGAATTGGCGAAAGCTACAGGTGCATGGAATGTGAAATGTTTGCTCTTTACAGAGTTTTCAAATCCTTCATCTTCTCTGCAACTCAAATCTATACTGAGTGGTGAAGAATCCACTCTCGAACCTATTAGAATTCACGATGTATCTTCTATCGTTGAGCATAAAGGTACAACGAAGTCTCCACAATTGTTAGTGAAATTCAAAGATAATCCTACTAATGGTTTTGTTGGTCCTTTGTTCCACCATCCATTTGGTGATGATTTCTCTCAACTACAAACATTGCTGACTACACGTGAATTATCAGCTTTGGTTAATTTCCCATTGCATTCAGTACCAGGAATAAGTGTTGTGGATAGTGCTCCTGAATTTAGTTTGACACCACAAGACATTCCTGATGGTATAAAAACTATGGAGGTTGGATATATGCTTTATGGAGGTAGTCGTAGTGAAATTTCTGTAAAGCTTCCTCTCGACACCCTCTCTCGTCACGCCCTCATCTGTGGTGTGAATGGAAGTGGTAAAACGAATACGGTTTTAAGTGTACTTGATGGTTTTATGAAAGCCAATCGTCCTTTCTTTGTTTTAGAACCAGCCAAGACGGAATATGTAGATTGGGCTATAGAATACAACAAGACCATAAAAGACCCCAAAAAGAAGATTAAGATATTCATTCCTGGTTGTGAGAGATATGCGAAGGGGGGAATAACACCAAACAAGCTACGGTTGAATCCATTTGAAGTAATAAATCTTCCAGGCAGCGAGATGAGGGTAATATCTCATATAGACCGTTTAAAGGCTACATTTGCATCAGCATTCCCGATGCAAGACATCCTTCCTGTCATCATGGAACATTTGCTGTATAAACTTTATACTGACAAGCACCAGATGCTTGACAAGGATGACAAGGCGAACTATATGAAGAAAGGCTTCCCTACGCTTACAACGGTGAATGCTCCTTTCATTGACGAATTGATGTCTGACATAGGTTATGCAAAGGAGAACACTCAAAACATCTCGGCAGCATTGCGCACTCGTTTCCAAAGTCTGAAATATGGATGGAAGAATGAATTACTCAACAACGAGAAACTAAGTGGAAAAACTTGGAATGATGACAAGAAAACATGGGAGAATAGTGAAATGACATGGGATGAACTGTTTGGCTTCCCTGTTGTTATCAACCTTTCATACGCTGGTGACGACCAAGACAGGGCCTTTATCATGTCTTTATTACTCCAGTTCCTCTATGAATATCGAATTGCAGAATCGGAAACAGGCAAGGTGGACTTCAATTCCAACAAATGCCGTCATCTCGTAGTTGTAGAAGAAGCACACCGTGTGATGGCAAACTGCTTGAATCCAGAATCGCCACAATACAAATCGGGGCAAATGTTTAGCAACTTCCTTTCCGAAGTCAGAGCATACGGACAAGGAATGATGGTGGTTGACCAAGTTCCTACACGACTGATTGAAGATGCCATCAAGAACACCAATGTGAAAATCATTCATAAACTGGTGGCATCAGACGACTCACAACGCATTGCGGAATGCATCGGCCTGACACCAGAGCAGCAAAAAGTAATAGCAAAGTTGTCTATCGGCCAAGCTGTTTTAGCAGGATTCAACAGTGCGAATGTTGGTTCAAGCGATTGTTCCGATATTTATTTGGCACAAATCAACAAGATGAAGTGAGAAATGAGATAGGTATTGCAAAATACCTATCTCTATAACAATAAAAGAAATACTAAAAGCATGGCTGAAGAAAAGAAATTTACAGGATATGCCACTTGTTCGTTTGCCAATGGCGAATATACAGGTGAGTTAGTAGATGGCGTTCGCCAAGGTTATGGCGTATTGAAGTTCTCCAATTACGACATTTATGATGGTGATTGGGAAGCTGGCAAGATGCATGGCAAGGGAACTTATAAATTCTATGACCCAATCAAGGACAAATATGCAAGCAAGTATGAAGGAGACTTCAGCTATGGACAGCGTGAGGGGAAAGGTAAAATGACGTACCCCAATCATGATGTCTATGTTGGCTCATGGCAAAACAACCAGCGTACTGGCAATGGTATCTGTTGGTTTGGAAGTGGCGACGTGTTCCAGGGTATTTGGAAGTTCAACCAAATGGTACGTGGCGTATTCAGAAAAGCCAATGGCGAAGTTTTTGACGGAGAGATAAAAAATGGCAAATACAATGGCTATGGCAAATTGTTTTGGAGCGATTCGAAATGGTTTGAAGGCATCTTTGTTGATGGCTTGCCATATAATGGCATGCTGTTTTCTGTAGATGGAAAGATTTCCGAGTACAAGGACGGAAAACAATTATAAAGAAAGACGTATGGGCAAACAAAAGGTCATTATGCTGTTGATAACATATAAATGCAATCTACGTTGCACTTATTGTTATGAACCAAAGCTAAGCAACTTCAAGATGAGTATGGAAAAAGCCAAAAGCATCATTCAAGAGCAAATTAAGGCTTTGGATGATAATTATGAGGCTATTGAAATCCAGTTTATGGGCGGCGAACCTTTACTGGAATTTCCACTTGTCAAAGAATGCGCCGAATGGCTTTGGTCAACACCTATCACTGACAAACAAATCATGTTGTTTGCTCCTACCAATGGGACTTTGCTGACAGACGACATGAAAGGTTGGTTCGTCAAGAACAAAGATAGATTCCATCTTGGATTGAGCTTTGACGGCGATATGGCTATGCAAAACGCCAATCGTTCTTCATCTTTTCAGAATGTAGATTTAGATTTCTTTGTCAAGACTTGGCCAAACCAAAGTGTGAAGATGACCATTTCTCCTGAAACTATCTCAAACATGGCTGAAGGAGTAAAGTATCTGCACAGAAAAGGATTCAAATATATCTCTGCCGACTTGGCGATGGGGAAGTTTATTGGATGGACAAAAGAAAAACTTGGCATTTATCAAACAGAACTAAAGAAGTTGGTCGAGTTTTATTTAACAAATCCTCAACTGACACCATTCTCTATGCTGCGAGTAGATATTAACGCCATCATGCACACGAACACAGTAAGCCACAAGACATGCAGTTGTGGTGAGAATATGGTATGCGTGGATTGGACAGGAAAGACATATGCTTGTCACTTATTTTCCCCTGTAACAATATCAAAGGAAAAGGCAGAAAAGGCAGCTGTGACAATTGATTTCAAAAATCATTCATGTTTCAACAATGGCAAATGTGCAAAATGCGCCCTCAATACCGTTTGCACTCATTGCTATGGAATGAATTATGTTTGCTCTGAGGACATCAACACTCCTTCACCTTTCCATTGCAGCGCATTCAAATTGCTATTTGCAGCAAACTGCCGTTACCAATTACAGATGGCAGAAAGAAATAGTGACAGTGCGGCTATACATCGAATAAATTTGGCCGTCAATAAAATCATATAATCAAAATCTGAAACAAAAAAATGAGAAATGAAATATTGGAAACCAACGAAAAGTTGGAACAAATTGAAGCAAATGCGTTGGAACATACAGATGAAGTGACTCCTTTAGAGAATACCAACGAGTCTGTAGAACCGATAGAGGGAGTGAATGAACCAAGTATGGAAATGAACAACTGTACATGTACAGGTGGCTGTGGATCCAACTACAGCATTAGTTCTAGCTGCGTATGTACAGGCAGTTGTGGCGCAAATTATAAAAAATAGATGGGATTGGAATCATTAGAGAAAATTGAAACTATCCCTATTAATGAGATAGTGGATGACAAGTTGGAACCATTGACGGATAGTTCTAACGAATATGTTGAGTCGGCATCATTGGAGGACGTTGAGGCGTTGCAATCGCATTATGAAGGTGCAGAGCTTGTTACAGATTTGGAAATGTCGGAAGGCATAGCAGACTATCTTGAAAATGTAGAGGAAATAAAGTATGAGAACTGGCAGAATCTCTCTTTGGAACAGAAGGAAGAGGTACTGAACAAGATAGAACAACAGATTGCAGCTATCGAGCATCGGCCTGCTCTTAAAGTTGAGTTGGAAAATTTACCAGAAAAGACGCTCGGTTACCAAAGTGCGTCAGAACATAAGATAGCTCTTAACTCACTGTACGTAGGTTCGACTGACCCTAATATACACAAGGAGGTCATCAATACAATTATTCATGAAGGGCGGCATGCTTATCAGCATTATAATGTGGATGTCAAATGTATTCATGAATCAGGGGCAGAAGTAGAAACATGGCGTGAAAATTTCTATGACTCACAATATCAGTATTATCAGAGTACTGGGCAAAGAATTATCATCCCATACAATGACGGATCTTTCCACAATGTGGATTTTCGCCTCTATTACTATCAGCCTGTAGAAATTGACGCAAGAAATTTCGCAGATGATGTAATGAAAAGATTGGAAGAAAAGGGGGCTCTGTAAATAGCTAACAGTAAATATCTTCATTGCAGAATGATTTTGGCTACAAGAATTGGAGGAGATAGAGCGTACCGAAAACGGAGGATATCCACCCAAAACAGGAATATCCGTTCACTTATCCAACTCTTTAGACGAAAGGATTTGCAAAGAGCGCATTGTAAATGTTAAACTGAAGGACATAAGTACTTGGTCAACCGAGCACCTGTTCAAAAACTGGGTTACAGAACGAACCAAAACGCTTAGGAAAGTGAGCTAAAATTGGTACAACGAACTGGATGCTCTAGTTAATAACCATACAGAATCACCCTTGGTAAAAGGGAATGATTTTCGTAATTCACGATTTAGTTTACAGATTGTCGAACTTAAAATAGATTTAATAAGAAACAGACAGATACACAAGAATGAAACGCCAAGGGGTTACTATTCCAGGAATAAGCTCCCAACAAAAGACTTGTATTGAGGTGCAATATCCTCATTAATTAATTAACTAAGCGTTAACCGTTCAAGATATTGAGCTTTATGCTCTTATTCTCTAATTCCAAATACCGCCAATCATTCACGCACGAGGACAAACAGGCAGAAGGTTCACGCTCTTCAGGGGTGGACGGTATTGTGCTTGTTGTGCGTACAGGTCGCTTGGTGGTAACCTAGAATCAGACAAGTATCAGAATGGTTGCACGCCTTTTTTCAATAACCAAATAAGAATTACTATTATGAGATTAATTTATGTTTTTATTATGCTATTCTCAACTCTTTACACAAATGCACAAACGCAAGATCAATATAGAACAGCGGCAAGGAATGTTGAAGGACAGCGTGTACTTGGAGAACTTGTTCGTTCATTCATGTACGATGAGCCCTTTCCAGAAAGACCCCAAAATGCTTATCTACAATTTTGGCGGATTAACCCACAAACGCCCAAACAACATTTTGATTCTTTAACGATAAGTGAACTTAAAACATATCATTTTAGAGAAAGCATAGAAGGTAAAGATGTACCCTGCAGCATGATAATACACGAAAGAATAGTGTTAAAAGGTTTACAAATATACCACAAAAAATACAAAAAAGATGGCAAAGTATATAAAAAAGAGAAGTATTACGCATTAGGAACACATGAACGCTGGAACTGTAATTTTGAATTCCTTGACAAAAATGATTCATCTAAATATGATTTGCGAACAATAGGGAAACGTTTCAAAAGAAAATACGAACAAACTGAAGGACAGATGGAAATAACTAAGGCTTTTTTTGATTGGCTTCGTCAAGTTAACAAGAATTGGAAAGTTACAGAAAAAGAGTCTGAAGACATAGAAGATTTGGATAGCGAATCAGACTTAGACGATTTGTTTTTGTGGATGATGCGTCTTGGTGTATGATGCATACATGAGAATATCGCCCCAATGGTACCATTGTAGCGGTCGGATGGCACCGATACCAAACATCCGCTACACACGCTGTCAAAGGGTGCCCTGTAGACAGTATTACAGGGCACCCTGAGATAGCGTGATTTTTGTCGTGTATAGATGACAAGATAGCAACACCGTCTGCTCAAGAGAGGGGGCTACAAGCACAAAACACCTAAAAATGCCGAAAACGGAGGATATCCACCCACCCAAAACGGGGATATCCGTTCACTTATCCAACTCTTTAGGCGAAAGAAATTGCCAAACGAGGCTTTTCTCTAGAGTACCGAACCGATATCATTCCATCTACAGCATCCTTCAAGCTATTCCTCTTCGAAGTACTTTATACATGCCTCATAAACGTATTGAACAGACAACATGGTAGCGATGAGGAAACCTGGTGGTTATTTGAACTCAAAGAATCCACGGTGGCAATAGAGCTTGTGCTCGTTGTCTATGAACAATCGGCATCACAGGGCGGGCAGGCACGCCAAGCCCGCCATGTCACCGTCTTAACGTTATAACGTTTAACGTTTTTGTTTTGGCATCTATATTTTGAGTTTGATGGCATTGAGAAGCAAGTCGCGATTCCAGCCTTTGGTTACGGTTTCCTGCGCATAATAGAACGTAGCTTCATCATCCAGTCCCTTGCTCAACAGCAGCAGATTGTGCGACCACGGCAAAAGTGCAACGCTGCGTTGCACTTTCTCATCATGCCCAGCGTAACGCTCATAAAATTTCTTCATGTTCCAAAGTTGACGTGGTGAAACACCCATCTTTGGATAGCGTTCTTTCAGGTCTGCTGACAACCGTTTTACAACGCTATCGCCATACCCACTTTCAATCTTGCGCTCATGAAGCATTTGACGAAGCTTTGGTTATCTATTTTATGCAAATGATCCTAAGGCTATCTATCGTTTGGTCCAAGGACTCTTTATACAAAAGGCCCTCAATGTATTCGGCCGGAATGGATGAATACCCATATTTCGCTCCAAGTACGGCACACGCCACTGCCGCATTGGTATCAGCATCGCCTCCCGCATTCACCACAGCAAGGAGCCCCTCAACAAATGAAGCAGCATGCCAGTAAGCCCAAAGAGCCACGGACAATGTGACTAAAGTATAGCCCATGTGGTCATAATCTACCAAATCCTTGACATCGGATTCATCCCACGCTTTGTCCACATAGTCGCAGATCTCTACATCATACGACAGTGCCAAACTTCTTATTTGAAGAAATGTAGGAGGCTGCATACCATAAACCAATGCGTGTATAAGTTCGGACACTATCACGCACGAACCGACACATCTAGAATCGTAATGGGTGAGCCGACAGATCTGCTCTGCACAAGTCCTGACTTCCTTCGGGAAAAGTCCAACGACAGATGTACGCATCAAGCCACCATTAGCCGCAGATTGGTAATTGCTCATCTTCCAAATCATGTAAGAGACCTCTAACGGCTTCTCCGTATAGTCTCTCGCCATCAAGACCTTATAGGTGTGCTCACCAATACCCATAGGGATGCCGTCGGCCCATTTCTTGAAGTGCTGGGCAATATTTCTAAAATTGACACCTTGGTCCTCTATGACTGCGTCAGCAATGCACAGCATCATGTCTGTATCATCAGTCCAATCGCCAATTTTCCATCGCTTCCGATGTCTGTCCTGGTATATCTGCTTATAGTGTTGTAGTCCATGAGGATATTTCCAAGCAATATCCTCATCTATCATGAATTCCGTTCCCAATCCGAGCGCGTCACCTATGGCTTGACCATAAAGGCAACCTCTAAATCTGTCAATAGTTCTCTGCTCCATAGCCGTATGAATCTAAGTGTCGAGATAATTGATGAAAGCGAGTCCCACCGTGAAGCTTTTTGCTTTCATTGCCTTTTTCTTAAATGTAATGAAGTTGGATGGCATTGAAGCCGTTATCGACGCTTTGCCTGTTTATCAATGCAAAGATACTAATAAATACAGAAACATGGCTTCTTGATCCAAAAAACTTTGAAAGAAGCGAGATTCTCGGCTTTTATTTGTACCTTCGCCCTGCGATTCAGGATTTCACGGTGTTTGCTTTCACGATACCAAGGCATGTGAATTACCGGATAGGATCATGTTCAGAGCAATCATTTGCTGCCCAGACAGGCATAGGAAAGGCCTGATGGTAGAGTTTAGGTAACAAGGATAATAAAATGAAAATAAAGAATCTATTTTTGCTGGCATCCCTGGCCATGGTGATGCCAACGACAGCGCAAACTCCTCAGGAGGATTTCAAGCGAGACATCACACTCTCGGGTAGTAACTATGTGGCTTATCGTGGCCCGCAGAAGGAGCTGACCCCTGCACCCAAGGGATACAAGCCCTTCTATCTGAGCCACTATGGTCGCCATGGCTCCCGCTATATGATTGGCAAGGAGGCTTACGACGTGCCTTACTTCGCTCTGCTGAAGGCGAAGCAGGAGGGCAAGCTCACGGCCAAGGGCGAAGAGACGCTGGCAAAGGTGAAATTGCTTCGCGAGGAGGCAAGAGGACGTGACGGCGAGCTGACTCCGCTCGGAGCACTTCAGCACCAGGGGATAACCAAGCGAATGATGGAAAGATTTCCAGAGATCTTTGCTGGCGAGACCAATATTGAGGCACGAAGTACGGTAGTGATCCGATGCATCCTCTCCATGGAGAACGGTTTGCAGCAGATGCTCCGCATGAATCCGAAGCTCCATATCTTCCATGATGCCAGCGAGCACGACATGTACTATATGAATCATGGCGACAGATATCTTGACAGCCTGAAAAACTCGGTGGGCAGAAGGGTTGTGCAGGAGGAGTTTCTCAAGAAGCACGCCTGCTACAGCCGCGTGATGCAGGAGCTTTTCAACGACTCAGCGTGGGTGAGACAGAACATCGACCAGAGTGATCTGAACAGAAAACTATACGAGATGGCCAGTTCCATCCAGGGCACGGAGTTGAGGGGCAAGGTCTCTATGTATGATCTCTTCAACGAGGAAGAATTGTATCAGAATTGGGTTGCCGCCAACGCCTGGTGGCAGATGAGCTTCGGCTATTCTCCCTATACGGGCAATGTTCAGCCTTTCTCTCAGCGCAACCTTCTGATGGATATTATCGAGAAGGCTGACAGTTGCATCGCCCTCCAGCATCCTGGAGCCACCCTGCGATATGGTCACGACTCGATGGTCACTCCGCTCACCTGCCTTTTGGACCTGAACGGTTATGGCGAGGAGATCAAGGATCCGGAGAGAATCTCCTCTCAATGGTTTGACTACAAGATCACCCCGATGGCCACCAACTTTCAGTTTGTGTTCTATCGCAACAAGGCGAACGACATTCTGGTGAAGGTCTTGCTTTGCGAGGACGAGGCCACGCTCCCCATCAAGAGCGACGTGGAGCCTTACTACCACTGGAACGACTTCAAGGCTTATTGTCTGGAGAAACTGAAGGAGTATAAGAATTAAGCGGCTTAAAAACAAGCGGCTTAAGAAATAAGAGAGAGAGAAGCCTTTGGCTCGTTTGCCATAAGTAGTAGTCATACTACCGACATGGAAAACGGGCCAAAGGCTTCTTTCTAAAAGACTAAAAACCAAGCACGCACCGGCGCCCCGCCCAAGAGACGAATTGTCTCCCGGCGCTTAGGCATACGAATGCATACCCGTCATGAAATAGTTGACACCGAAGTAGGTGATGACAACGGCCAGGAAGGCTGCCAAGACATAGGCATGATAGCGTCGAGGACGGTCCGCCTTGACGATCGGCGTCTGGTGGAGAGGGACTGCGTAGATCATCAGCAGGATGAGGGCCCAGGTCTCTTTGGGGTCCCATGACCAATAGGCTCCCCACGATACATTGGCCCATACGGCACCGACAAAAATGCCAATGGCCAGCAGGGCGACCGCCGGATAGAGCAGGAAACGCGAGAGGGCCGTAAGGCGCGTCAGCAGGTCGCCGTCCTTTAGCAGCAGACAGCGCAGGGCGATCAGCGCTATAAGAGCAAAGAGGGCATAGGAGAGCATGACCACGGCCACATGGATGGACAAGAGCGGCGACTGGAGTACGGGCATCAGCTGGGTGATCTGAGGACTACCCACAGCTATCATCGACACCAGCAGGCAGAGGGTGGAGACAAGCGTGCCCAAAACCTTGAGAATCGGCATCCTCCTGGCCATCAGGAGGGACAGAAGGAGGGTGGCCCACGACATGAACAGCATGGTCTCGAATCCGTTGCTCAAAGGGATGTGACCGCTGATGTACCAGCGAAGAGCGAGAAGCAGGGTGAGGTACAGAGCGAGGAGTGCGCAGAACAAGGTATGGAGACGGCTCAGCCACTTAGCCTCCTTGCCACAAAAGGCGATGATGCAGAACAACAGGCTCAGGGCAAGGCTGAAAAAGACCACAGCGCGCTGGGACTGCAAGGTGTTGTAGAGCACCTCGGCTTTGAGAGAGAAAGGAGAGGGCAGTACCTGGCCAGCTTTCTCCTTCTGGAAGAGTTTGATCTTGGCAATCATGGTCTTTGCGCCATCGACATCGTTGGCCAAGATCGACTTGACGAGATAGTCCATGGCGTGATTGACAAACTGAAACTCTGCCTCGGGAATGCCTCTCGGGAGTTGCGTGCTGCCTGGGGTGTACCATTTCAGCCCACCCTGAGAAGGGAGCGGAAAGAGATGGAGCATCTCACCATTGTAGAACATCGTGACGACCTGCACCTTCTCGTCCACCTCGCGAAGGGCCTTGCGCTGCGCATCGGAGAGCGTACTGTCCCCTACCCTGTCCTTGAGTTTATACTCATGCTGCGAGGTATAGAAATCGTTGACCGAAGCCCACTCGCCCTCTATGCCAAGCAGCTTCTGCACCTCCTGGCTTTTCACCCGAATGATCGGTTGCGCCTCCCATTCCGTATAGAATATCATCCAGCTCAGGAAGATCTCGTTGGCAGAGAGACCCTCCCAGGTGCTCTTGCCACACAATTTGGTGACAAACTCCGTAGCGGCAGTATTCAGCGGACAGATGCGGCCGTTGTAGAGCACAGCGACGCGCCCCATCGCGTCGGCTACTTCGATGTTGACAGGCGTGACGGAAGGTTTAGCTACTACGGAGGAGGTGGAGAGAAGGAAGAAAAACAGGACCACGGCTCCCTTGGTAGCGACGCGATAGAGCTGGCGGATCCGCGTATGGCGCGAGACCATCGTCCATAGCAGTGCGACGAGCAGCAACAGATAGCCCATGTAGGTCACGGCAATGCCGTAGGGATCATTGGACACGAGCAGCGTCGTGCCACGGAGGTCAGCGTCGTAGGACGACTGATAGAAGCGGTAGCCAGAGACCTGGCCGATATGGTTCATGGAGACCGCCAGATGCTCCGTCTTGTCGCCTTTCTCAGCCACGATGTCGGACTGATAGTCCATGACGGCATTGGTGCCGGGATAGTAGTGGACCTTGAAATCGGAGAGGGTCAAGGAGAACGGAAGGTCGGTTGCTGCCCCATGCTGGTCCACATAGCTCGCCACACTGGCTCCTTGCTGCAGATGAATGGTGCCATCATGGGAAAAGAGATGGGTGACGAAGGCGCCCATGAGTATGAGCAACAAGGCAAGGTGGAGCAAGAGCACGGCCATGCGCTTATGCAACCGGGCTTTGACAATGTAATATACGGACAGGAGGGCAAGCAGCACCCATAGCGCCACGAACCACCCCGTGCCATAGATGTGCTCCTTGACGAAGCCGACGCCATGGAGCTTTTCCACAATAGTGGCAATCCCCATACACACCAAGAGAAGTGTGTACAGGGAAGCCATAAAATAATTGATCAATCTATTATTCACGTTGGATTACGCTATTGTATCAAACGGACTCGATGAAGAAGACGATCTGGTCGCGCTGCGTCTTAGAGAGTGCGCGGAACTTTTTGACACATTCATAGGCATCGCTCTTGCCGCCCTCTGCGGTGCAGCCATGCCACATGATGGCCTCGATGACGTTGCGTGCACGGCAGTCGTGCAAGCGCTCCGTACCCGATCCACACTTGCTGGCCAATCCACGTCCCCAGAGAGGTGTGGTGCGACACCAGCCTGTGCGGATGTCATTCTTCATGAAGAGACGGTGCTGCACCATGTCGGTGTAGGGCCATATCTTCTGATAGGGATAGCGGGGCATGTCGGCATTGGAGAAGAGGCGGTTCGGGTCGCGAATCTCGTCGCTTCCCGTGGTCCATGACGGGCGGTGACAGTTGGCACAGCCGATCTGGGAGAAGAGGGCCTTGCCCGCCTTGAAGTCTTCTGTAGTAGTGTTGCGGGCCGCAGGCACAGCCAGTCCGCGATGCCAGATCATGAGGTTCTTGTACTGCTCCTGCGTCATCTCGGCATCCAACTTCTTGCTGGTCAGATAGGTCTTGATGTCGCTTGCCAAGTCGCCCGTATGCCACTCCGGATGTTTCTTCTCCGGGTCGATGCGGTTGATATACTCCGTGAAGCCAGCCTGGACCTCAGGGTCCTGCGAGGACTTCTCGGCATAATACTTGCCAGCAAGGTCGAGATAGTGGTAGCGGCGGTCAGGACGCGTCACATTGGTGATGTTCCAGATGGCATTGGCGCCAGCACCGTCGAGCACAGGACCACGACTCATGGCATAGGTGAAGCGACGCACATACTTCGTACCATCGCCTTGCAAGCTGTTGCTGTAGTAGCTCTTCCACGTATTGGCGGCCTGATCCCACATGGCGGGGTTGAGCGTGACGTAAGGCGACTCAGCCTGCCATTGTGCCGTGATGTCTTCGTCGGTAATGGCATCGAGCAAGCCCGTACCATAGATGCCGATGGTGGACTCCAGGCGGATGGCGATGTTGTCGTCATACTCTGCTGGCGTGATCTCCACGTCCTTGCCATTGCGCTGCACATAGACGGGGGCGTAGTAGGCAGAAGCAGGGATCGTCACATCGGGATAAGTGAGGTCGTAGGTCTCACCATCGTCAAACTTGTTGCCCCACTCGTCCGTGTAGTGCTTCCAGGCGATCTGGATCTGCGACTCGTCGATCGGGGCCTTGAAAGGCTTCACGGCCGCGGTCTGAGGCATACCAGCCACCGAGCGGATGTAGGCATTGGTCTGCTTGTCGTAGATGACGAGGAGGTAGCCATTGCGCTCCTGGGTGGCCGAATAGGCATTTTGGCGCGCACCATGGCCATAGCCAGGGTGGCAGTAGTTGCATCCAGGGCGCACATACACTGGGCCAAGGCCGCGGAAGGCTCCCGTGGTGTTGGTGTTGAAGTCTTTCTCGAAGAGATACTCACCCTCGTTGAAGGCCGTCACCATACCTGCATTCTCCACAGCCTGGGAAGGCTGCTTGTAGGCGGTGGAGGAGTTGTTGGTCGTGGTGCCCAACTGACCTCCGGTGAAGTAATCTTCCGGATAGTCTATCTTGGATCCGTCCCCTATCTCCCACGAAAGGGCATCGGACGTATCGTCGGAGCAAGAGGCGATAGCCATGGCACCCAGCAGAAGGCATAGGTAATGGTTATACTTTAATTTCATGTATCTTATTTTTTGATATTCTTGATGTAGTTGTAGAGGATCTCAGCCTGGTCGCAGAGGGCCGTATAGGTCTTCACGATGACGTTATCGACGTAGTTGGCGTTGATCACCTTGCACTGTGCCTCCACGGCCTGGTTGCCAGCATAGGTCTTGAGCGTAGTGCCCAGTGCCTCCAGCGAAGCATCCAACTCATCCAGGGCGTCGATGGCTTTCTTGGCAGAGGGATCAGTATAGTAGAGGGCGAACGGGCTCTTCATGGCCTTGATGTCGTTGAGGGCCGCGTCCATCTTGCTCTGTACGGTCTGTGCCTGGCTCTTGAGCGTGGCGTTGCCAGAATTGAGACAGAAGTAGATGAGCGACTTGTCGTTGGGCGAGGTGGCATCGACCGCTCCATACAGCGCACTCTTGCAGCCTGCTATGTTGTCATAGAAATCCACGATACTGTTGCGGGCGTAGGGTGACTCGATGTAGGAGTCGTCCTGGCCCGACCATGGCAGACCGATCTTCGAGCCTGCCACCTCGCCGATGATGTCGCGCGCACCTTCGATGATCTGGATGGTGGCATCGAGGTTGCTGGAATAATCGGTCGAGGGCGTGTTCTTGAACAGACCGCCGAAGTCCTTGTAGCTGAGTCCCTCGTTAGAGACATTTCCATCGTCCTGGAGTTTGTTGTGGGTCTTCAGATAGTCGACAGTCGCATCATAACGGGTTCCGCTCTTGGCTCCTTCCCAGGTGGTCTGGAGAACACAAGTGGCCTGATAGAGGTCCTTGGCCACGGCACACACATACCGATACTCCAGATCGGTGAGCTGGCTGATATCGCGCGGATTGCCCTCACGGAAGAGCACATACTCGATGCCGTGGTAGCCCAGCAGGCCTGAGTTGAGGAGTCGCACTTTGTTCTCGATGTCCGACATGATGCTCTGGTCGCGCAGCACATTGGCAAGGGCGGCTTGATCCACAGGCCAGGTGTCGGTGTGGGGATCGATGGAGTATTCGTCGGCAGCACCAAAGAGGAAAGCCTCCGACTTCTCCCAGTGGGCACGGGCCACGCGCCATTGCTTGCAAGCCGCATTAAGCGCCTCCTGACTACCTGTCACCACTTCGGTCTTCACGTCGTCCTCTGAGGAGCAAGAGGCCATGAAGCCACATGCTCCAATGCCCAGCATGAGGGCAAAAGAATAGTTCTTGAGATTCTTCATTTTTTATCTTTTTTGTTTGGATATTACTTTACTTGAGGAACCATTCCTTTTACTTTAGGAACCATCCCTGATAGGCAATGCTCAAGCTGATACTTGGCTCATTGTTGAACGGCTGGACGTACAAGGGACTGTCGCTGCTCAGTCCTTTGTTGTTGGGCTTCTTGAAGGCGCGATAGGCGTACTCACCCTTGATGACGATCTGCTTGATGGGGTGGTAATTGAAGCCCACGGTTGTAATATAGGGAGCGCAATGGCGGTACTGGCTCTTGTACGTGCCTGCCACCATCGAGTCGTAATGGTCGAAACGGCCGAAAAGGTACAGTTTCTGTCGGTCTCTCAGTCCTTGGATCTGCGAGAAGAGATTGTAGCCCGCCTCGATACTGTAAGCCAAGGCGTTGCTGCCAATATTGGTGTTGTGGAAGGGGTTGCCGTCCTGGTACTTATGGTGTGTGGAGTTGGCCTTGTTGTAGGTCGAGATGCGATCAGCATCGGAAAGGTGGGCATAGACCACGCTGCCTCGCACGATCCAGTTCCATCGGTTGAGTTGGAAATCGCCCGAAATGATCGAGAGTGCGCCTTTGACATCATCATAGGTGGTGCCAGGATCCTTGATGGAGTTGCGAAACGTATGACCATAATAGCCACTTACGCCCACACGAAGGCCCTTGACGGAGTAGTTATCGACACGTGCGGCCAGGGCATAGGTGTTGGCGACCTTGAATTCGTAGGGGCTGGTAGCTCCTGGGTGGACGAAGTTCTCGCCCGTGAAGCTCTCGGAGTTCAAACCAGAAAGGAACTGCATTTCGTATCGCCAGTCCTTGACACGTCCCCAGAACGAAACGCCCAGCTGATGCCAAGTGTTGGGCAGGATAGCGGTTTCCCCCTCCGGACGATAACAGGTGAAGAAGTTCAGGGGCTCGTGGTGGGCATTGGAATAGCCCACTGGCACGATGATCTCACCAGCCTTGACGTTGAACATTCCCTTCCAGAAAGCCTTGTTCAACCAAAACTGCTCGAGTGCCACCTCGCCACCTTTCTCCGTCTCGGCCTCATACTCGCCCGACTCTTCCGCTTCTACTTCCACGGCCGTCTCGTTGCCGCCGTGCTCAAACTCCACCTCGGTGCCAAACGTCCAACCGTGGCCAAAGTCATAGCCCAAGTTGAACGTGACATGGGGAAGGTCAAAGCGCCCGTGGCTATTGTCGTCCTTGTAGCGTGCGGGGGCATTGTATCTGTTGAAACTCTGACTATAGAAATTTCGGGACATCACCGCTTCTCCATAACCTCCAAGGCTCAAACGGGAGAGGGCTTTCTCTACTTTGCTCATACGGACGGTGTCGGCCACCTGCCTTGTGGCTCCCGTCACAGCATCCACAGACTGTGCCATACATACGGTTGCACTGGCTGCACACACCACGATGGACATTACTTTTCTAAACATAATTTGTGGTTTATTCTTTTTTGGGTGCAAAGGTATAGGTTAGTTGACGGGAGCACAATACTCAAAAATGGTGATCTTGGTACACCAATTCGCTACACGCGTACTCAATTCGTGTGAGTTTCGTTTTACGCATCACGAGGAGGAACCTACCGTGCTGAGCACGCGAGCAACCGTTCTTACCCAAGGATAATCGAGCTAGAGGAGGCAAAAGAGTTTGGCCCTGAGCTGAACAGCAAAGGTGCTTAACAATGATTAACTTGACAGGCGTGCTTTCCTCGATTATTATTTGTAAATTTGCCACATATAAGCATTTTACAGTTGCCAACCCATCAATACGTTTCCACTCATGAGATACCTTGATCCAAAAGCCGACCTCACATTCAAGAAGATATTCGGTGAGCACAAGGACCTGCTCATCAGTCTGCTCAATGCCTTGCTGCCTTTGGCAGACGATGAGCAGATAGAGAGTGTGGAGTATCTGTCGCCAGAACTCGTGCCCGAAACCTACGTCGGGAAAAACAGTATTGTGGACGTGAGGTGTCGCGACGTCAAGGGCAGACAGTTTATCGTCGAGATGCAGATGCTATGGACGGAGGCGTTCAAGCAGCGCGTCCTCTTCAATGCCTCCAAAGCCTTCGTCCGACAACTTGACAAGAAGCGCAAATACGAGCTGCTGCAGCCGGTCTATTCCCTCAACCTCGTCAACGAGACGTTTATGAAGGACTATCCCGA
>ULXP01014315.1_pt1 | contig 25756 bp, 33 predicted proteins | sample 1961351 | NCBI WGS metagenome assembly ULXP01 (sample SAMEA4835840, study PRJEB28245) | human gut metagenome | biome: gut microbiome; material: fecal sample | place: Denmark | collected 2008 | reverse complement strand
AGGTATTCTTCCGAGCTGGTGGAGGCCTCGTCGAACAGGCCAAACTGCCCTTGGAAGCTTTCCAGGGCGGCCTCGTAGGCGTCTTGGTAGGCCTGCGCCAGCTCCTCAACCTCGCTCTGCACACTCTGGTATGCGGTGGCTGCCGCCTCCTGGTAGCTGATGGTCTCGCCGGAAGTGTTTGCTACAGCATCCTCGACGTTGCCCCATTCCTCCTCGATTCCCGCAATGGCGGCCTGGTTTTCTGCGTATGCGGCCTCCAGCTCCTCCAGGGCGCTGCGGTATTCGTCGATGTCGGTCAACCAGTTGGTAAGCAGGCCGTACTCTCCCCGGCCTCCCGTGGTGTACATTTTGGAGCGCTCATCCCAGTAATACCCTTGGTCTTCGTACTCCTGCGTGAGGTTGGCTTCTGCTTTTGCGATTTCCTCTTCGAGCTGTGCCTGCTTTTGCAGCAAATCGACGTATGTCTGCATTTGCTGCTGCTGCCGTGCCTGCTCGGCCTGGGCCTCTGCGGCCTCTCTCACGCTGTTTACCCAAGCATCAGTGCTGGCCGTGACTTTCTCATACGAGATGCCAAGCTCGGGGAAAAGCTCGTTGAGCTCTCCCACGACGGCCTTTAGCTGCTGCTGCTCACTTACGGTAAAGGAGGTCTTGCTGGCAAGGTCCTGCATCTTCTGAGCCAGAGCAAAGGTGCTTGCCTGGGTATCATCGATGGAGCTCATGCTCTCGTTGTATTCGGAAATCAGCTCGCTATTGCTGCTGACGAGGGATTCTACTTCCGCCTGGAACTCCTCCACGGTCTGCCGGTTTTCCTCAAAAGATGCAGAAAGCTCGTCTATCTCATACTTGAGTCGGGAAGCTTCTTCCGAGTACTTTCCGCTTTCCTCACAAGCCCGCTCATACTCCGCGTTGAGGTCTTGCAGCTCGTTGTACTGCGCCCTGGTGGTGGCAGTCATCTGGGAGACTTCATCGTTGGAGTTTTGAAGCATGGCCACAAGGGCGGTACCGGCAGAAACTACAGCGGTAATGCCGATGGCGAGCCATCCTGCAGGCCCTAGAGCTGCACTAGCTTTCTGTAGAGCGAGGGAAAATGACGCAAGGGCGGGTTTTGCAACGTTAACCGCAAAGGTGACAGCAGTAATCCCAGTTACTACAGTGCCTAATCCCACGCCTAACGCCGTGATTACTTTTGTCACAGCCGGATACTCTGTAAGGAAATTCCCGATGCCTTCGACAAACCCTGCTGCCGCATTGGATGCCTTTTCAAGCGCTGGGGTAACGGCATTACCAAAAGCCGTGCTTATGGCGTTCCCGGCTTTCTGCCAGTGGTCGCTCATAGATTGGGCGTTTTGATTCATCCGCTCCAGCGCATCATAAGTTTCCAGACTGTCGGTCTGGATGCTTGCCAGCACAGGGAGGGCTTTCGCTTGCAGGTCCTCGAACTGCGTGCCGAAAAGGTTAATCGCTGTTTGGTTTCGCTGTACGGGGTCCTCAAGACTGTTCAGCGCATTCACGACCTCGAAGAAGGCCGTGCTTGCGGTTTCTCCGCCGGCCGCAAACCGTGCGGCCATAACATCGGCGCTCATGCCGAGGGTCTCGAATGCCTGCGCGGTAGTGTCGCTGCCGTCCTTTGCTCGGATGTTGAACTCCTTCACGGCGTCGGCAAGCTTATCCATGGAGAAGATGCCTTCCTCTGCGCCGTTCACTAAGCTTCCCACGAATTGCTCTGCGGAAAGGCCTAGGGCAGCGTACTGGGGGGCATACTCGGTAAGGACGTCGAGAAGGTCGCCGTTTCTGTCCGCGCCATTCTGAGCGCCTATGGCTATCAGGTTGTAGGCTTCCTCGGCAGTCAATCCAAAGCTGCTCATCAAGATGCTGGCAGTGCGGGAACTTTCTGGGATGTCATAACCCAGAACGTCATTAAGCAAGATGCCGGCGCTGGTAGCTTCCTCGAGTGCTTCACCGGCCATGCCGGTTGTTCTCTGCACTGCGGTCATTCCCGAGGCGACGTCTGAAAGACTTTCAGAGTTGGAGCCCGCAAAAACGTTTGCTGCACTCTCTTGCAGGCTTCTCAGCTCCTCGCCAGTGGCACCAGTGGTGCCTGCGATTATTTTTTCCGCTTCCGAGAAAGAATCTGCCACAGCATATACCTGCTGTGCGATTTGAGCCAGGCCCTCTGTGATTCCAGCTGTTGCGAGAGCTGAGGAAATGGATTCGATTGCTGCCGTTCCTGTGTCCCCTGCGGTTTCAGCTGCTTCTGCTGCGGTGTTGGTAGCCTTGTTTAGGCCGGCTGTGGCGGTGGTAGCTTTGCCGTTTGCTTCCGCAAGGTTTTCCGCTGCATGGCCCGCTTTCTCGGCGGCGTTTTCCAGGTCATTGAGACTGGCTGTACCACCATGAATGGTGCGGTTATATGTTGCTAGGGCCTCCTCTGCCTCCTTTTGGGCTTTTTGCAGCTCTTGTATAGCCTGGGACGCTTGCTCGGAGGCGTCTGCTAGGTCGTTCTTGGTGGCTACAGACACCTTTTCGTTTCCGTTGACGGATTCCATCGTGGAATCCGCCCTTCTCATGGCGCGTTCCAGCTCATTTTGGATGCTGGAGGTGGCTTCCATGCTTTTAAAAAGGTCTTGGTAAGATGCCTCGCATAGGTCTACCATCTGGTTTTGCTCTTCGAGCGCATCGGCTGTCTTGAATCCGGCAGCTACCAGTTCCTCGGTGGAGTTTACTGCCTCCAGCAGGCTTTTGTCGTAGTTGCCTACAGCACTCGTCCAGTAGTCCGTCTGGGATGCAGCATCGCTGGCGGCGCTCCCATACTTGGCGGTGCTGCTTTGGAGCTTGTCTATGGAGGTTGCGACGCCATCTACAGATGATACGGCGGATGTAACTCCGCTTCGGATTCCGTCAAAGGCGGAGTTTGCCGCGGCCTCAGCCTGCTCGAACTTATCCACCATATTCATGCCGGCCTGTGAAATCTGCTCCAGGCTGGAACTCATCTGGTCAGCAATCGAAAATCTTGCGGTTAAGTCAGGCATTTTTCACCACCTCCTTCGGAAAAATGGGTACAAAAAAAGAGCCTCGCTTTGCGAAGCTCTCTTGCTTTACGGCTGTATTTTTTCTCTTTCTGATTTTAGCTTCCTTTTTACGGGAAGATTGGGATTTGCGGAAAGCCCGTTTTCGTAGGCTGTAATGGCTTTTTGAGGAAGTCCAAGATGTGAATAAGAATCTCCCAAAAGTCCATACGTCAAAGATATTTGATACGTGGAGACCTTAAGTGGGTTGGTTATGTGCTGAATCATTATTTCCGCATCCTTAAGTGCCTGCTCAGAATTTCTAGCACCATTTATGACCTTGTGCAATAACTCTTGGGCTCTGCGGTTAATTTCATAAGGGCCAATTTCACTCATAAAATTGTCATAAATCAATAGCACTTTCCTGTTTTGCTCTACGAGGTTTTCCCTCGTGGTGTAAGCAACAGCTTGTCTGTCCTATTAACTTCCTGTATTTCCAGCAAATCAAAATTAAAAAATTGTGTAAGTTCTTCTGCGTAATTGAAATGGTAGTCCTGAAAATATGAAGGAAGTGAAATCCCTGAAAGGCTTAGATTATTGAGGCGTGAAAGTAGCTTGATTTCCTCTGCGGTTACAGCGAGTGGATTATCTGTAGGATAGGAGTTGGCATATAATGACTTGATATCAATTAGGCTGATATCTCCTATTAGGTCATAAGAATAATTCAAGTCAGAATCCAAGGCATCATTTGATGGCGTGGTGTTCTGATATGAACTGCTTTGGCCCATGGGAGCTGAATCCCTTGCACTGCCTTGTGTAATTTTACTAGCTGCTTGCTTTTCTCTTACGGTTTTCCATTCCTCATCTTCTTTTTGTTTCTGCTGTTTCTTTATATCTCTAAAGGATTTTACCAGTAGCCAAACGAGGAAGAAGATAACAATAGCAATTAAGATGAATATGACAATAAATCCCAGAATGGTTCCATTATCGGTTTCATCAAAAAACTGTGCAAAAGCTCCTGGATTCTTTACTTGGTTGAGTCTTGTGATTTGAGCTACCTCGAAGGCATTTTGACACATTGCCATCCCCCTAACGGTAAATATTTGCAATTGCATTATACCTGCTGGGGACTTCCAACGCAACCGCCGTTAATGATTTCTAAATTATTTCACACGCATCGTGTCCATGCGAACCGGGTCCTTCTCTTCAAGGATTTCCGAGGCGATGTAAAAAATCTGGGTTTTTCGGGGTAAATTGAAGAACTCCTCGGGACGCAGGTTGTGACGCTGCCATAAAACGCTAGCCCAGTAGCCGTCACTCCCTTTGTCCCGAATCAGTTTTTTGCCGCTTCCAGGTCTTCCTCGTCGCTCACTTCGCTGGACAGGCCAAGCGCTTTCATGATGATTTGGGACACCTGGGAATACTCGCTGGGGGTAGAGAATACCTTGAGGGGCATTTCCGTTACATCCACGCACTTGTAGTAGTCCATCAGCTCCTTGTCCTTGAGGTCGGGATACTGGAGGGCTTCCACCATCATGTGGCGGGATGCGCGGGCCCCATCAAATTCTGTCTTCCACACCACTTCACCGTTGGCAATCAGGGGGTTGCCCTTCTTGTCGGTCGCAATGCTGCGGTGCCGGTAGTTGTTGTTAATCTTGTTGATTTCCTCCTGGGTAAGGACCCGAATCTGGAGGGGCACGATGTTGCCCTCTTCATCCCGGAAAGTATCCACACCAGGTACGGTGATAACCTCGGGCTGCTGCGCCCGCATAAAGTACTTTAAGCTTTTCTTGATTTCAGCCATGTTTTTTTCTCTCCTTGAAAAATAATGGTATCAGCCCCTCTCAATGGAGGGGCCATACCACGTTGTTTTTACAGCAGGACGTCCTTGGCGTTAAAGCCCAGGCTGTCCTCTACTACCTCGCCGCCGCTGTCCAGCATGGTGAGCGGGAGGTCGCCGGTCAGCACGCAGCCTACACAGGTCACAGTGCTGGCCCCGTAGGTCTTGTAGTAGTCGGAGTTGGGGTCATCCATAACGCCCTGGATGGTCATTTCGGGGGTCTCATGAGTCTGCATGTACTCGGAGATTTTGTCCTCCAGCCAGCGGGTGGACCGCCGGCGGCCGATTGTGCCGGTGATGGCGTATCCAATCCATCGGCTGCTGGGGGTCAGTTCGTTGAGCTGCCGGCCAGTCCACACGTCCGGCGTGAAATTGATGGTGCAGGTGATGCTGTCTGCAATCTCTACGCCGTCCAAGAACACGTGCCCCTCTCGGAGGCTAATAGGTGCGTGGTTATACTGCATAAATTATTCCCTCCTTATCGGGTGTGGATGGTGAAGTACAGCTTCTCGGCGCTGTCCACAGCCTGGATGCCCACGTCAAAGTAGGTCATGTCATCATAGCTGGCCTCTCGGTCCACCTTGAAGTCGCTGTCATAATCCACATTGGTGATGGCTTTCTGGTTTTCGAAGTCGCGGAGAATGCTCTTGCCGATGCCCTCCATGATGTTCCAGCCGGTTTCCTCGTTGTCGAACTTGTTGGGGGGGAAGTTGAGCTGGATAGTCTCCTGCAGGGTGTCGAAGACGCGAATAACGCGGTTCTTGCGGTAGCTGCTGTCCTTCTGGTCGCCGAAGGTAACCAGGGAGTTGATGTCATACTGGGCGACAATTTCCTCGTCCTCGTTGACCACGAAGAAGAACTCGCCCTTCTTGACCGCTTCCACCGCTTCCTCGTTGGTCTTGGGATTGACCACAGACGTTGCGCCATCATACTTCACGTAGGTGAGGCTTTCGGTCATGCTCGCGCCGGCCGTAGCGCCTGCAACCCAGGCACAAGCCTCCGCCGTGGTGAGCTCCAGGTTATCCAGGGCCACGGAGTTGGTAACGTTGAGCACGCCCTCATAGTCAGGGGCCCCGGCGTTGGGGATAACGACCTGGACACCCTTGCCCATGTCCTCACGCATATACTTGATTTTGGTGATGGCTGCCTGCTTGATGTTGGTAGCCTCCTCGCCGTCGAACGGGAAAGCAACGGTGTTGAACTTAACGCTTTCCCAGGTGTCCACAAAGTCGGTGATGTCGGCGTTGCTGACCTCGGAGTCATCGCCGCCGCTGAGGTTGGTGCCTACAGCCTCGCCGAGGTCGCCGCTGCCCGCAAAATCCAGGTAGGGGTTATCCAGGGCAATCAGCTCCTCAATGGTGTACAGGCCCTCATACTCGGCCATCTTGTCACCAGCCAGGTGGATGATGACGTCATAGCCGCCCAGGGGGTTGGCGTCCACAGTGACAGTAAAGTCATTGCCCCGGCTGCCGCCATACTTGGCAACGGCGGTCAGGGTGTTGGTGTCGCCGCTTACTCTGGGAGTAACAGACTGTGTACCGGCGGACTCAGCAGCGGGATAGGACACACAGCCGGTGTAGGCTTCCTCCACATCGTCTTTGGATACGGTGATGGAGAAGGTGACGTCCTCGCCGCCTTCCTCCAGGCCCGCCAGCTTGGTGAAAAGCTCTGTGCCCATCACGTCCTCGGTGCTGGTGACGGTGGTCCCGTCCAGGGCCACGGTAAGGCCCTGCCCCACGAGGGCGGTCAAGGTGTCAATAAGGCCGGTGTTTTTAACCCCGGTGATGGGCCCGGTGAGGGTCATTGTCAGTTTCCGGGCTGCCTTATCAAAGTTCAAGGTGCAGCCGGTCAAATCCTCCTTCACGCCGAGGTACTGCTCCACAGCCGCGTTGACGGCGGCGGCCACCTCGGATTCCTCCGGCTCGGGGAGCTGCATCTCAATCTCAGCAGAGGCTTTTTTGCCTTCGGTGAGGATGTATGCGTACACGGTGGTGGCCCGCTTGAAAGCTTCACGCAACAGCAGCATCTGCCGGTTGGGGTCGCTGTCATAGATGCTGTACCCAAAGGCGGCGGACTGGGCGTCAGGGCTTGCGGTGGTCAGCTTGATGTACTTCTTAGCCGGCCCGTAGTTTGCCTTGGGCAGCGGGATGATGGCAGTGCCCCGGGTGCCAGCGGCGATAACCTCGTTTTCACGGGTGCTTTCGAAGTTGATATAAGTGCCCGGGAGCACTTTGCCAATGGTCTTGTCAAATCGGCCTCCAGCCATTTTACTTCACTCCCTTCTTCTTCCAGGCCTCGATATGGGCCTTCATCTCATCAACGGTATATTTGCCATCCATGCCGTAGGTGGCGCCAGCAAAGGTACTGGTAGATACACCAAAGAGCTGACGGCAATTTTCACGCAGTTTTTCCAGCGTGTACTTCACAGCAGCCTTTTCAGGGGCCTTGGGGGCCTCTGTAGGCTTGCGCTTTTGTGCCATTATGATTCCTCCTTTTACCCCGGCTGGCTGCCGGGAGAATTCAGCGGGAGGGCGTACTTCTCCAACGCCTCCGCGTATGCTTCGGATACCGTTCTCCCGGACTGCATGTGCACGGTAAGCTCGTACTGCGTCATTTTCGCCGGGCGGTTAATGGTATCGCTATAGGGCTTGCGGCTGCGCCAGCTGATGGTGAGCTGTGCTGCCCCATCGTCTAGCACTTTGAGGCTGGGGTCGTTGATGCGCACCCAGCTGCGGTCTATGACGGTTCCATCCTCGGCAATCAGCGGCACGAGGTTGCGTGCCGCTTTCAGTGCCGACAGAACAGAAAAGCCAAGGGAATAGGCCCCTTGGCTCGTTTTGTGGAAGAGCTTGATATACCAGACATAATCCACATAGTATGTAAGGAAGGTCTCGCCCCCAGTCTCAAGCTCTGGGGTGGGGAAGAATGCCGCCGGAATCATAAAGTTTTCGGGGACATTCCAGTAGTAGGGGGCGGGATTCTTGGCGTTTTCCAGGACAAACTTAATGATGCTTGCCATGTCCTGCTCCAGCATCAGCATTCCCTCCTTACATGGCAAAATAGGTGTCGAGCCATTGCTGCATCTTCACATCCATGCTCTTTTGGAATGTTTTCCTGTAGATGCGTAGAGCACTTTCAAAGTAGTGGCGGCCTTCAACCCACTTTTGCTTGAGTACCATTCCCGTTTTTGCGCCTGGTTTGTAGATGAATCGGTCGCCTTTCCAGATGCCTGGGACAAACCGCACAGCCACCCCTTTGGGGTTGGTCCAGTGGCCGTCCTCTACAAACTTGGCATACTTCACATTAGTACCTACTTCCAAGGTAAGTCCATTGTCTTCCAGCTGCCAAACGTTTCCGCTGCCCCCTCGCTCAAAGCTGGAGAGCAGCAATCTGGTATCCACCACCTTGCGCCGGACTATCTCATCCTGCACCACTCGCAAAAAGTCGAAGCCCACGGCCTCAAGGTAGGTCTCCAGCTCTTCCCGGAGGTCTCCCTTGGCGGCCTTGTCCATCCGCTGGAAGAACTCACGGAACTTGCTCATGTCGAAGTTTACCACGGCCATTACAGGTACCTCTCTTCGTCTATCTTCTTGACGTACACGAACAGGTGGTGGTCCCGCACATTGATGGGCTTCTCCGCTGTGTACTCCAAGCCGGTGTCACAATCCACGATTTTGTCGTTCAGTCTCACATCCGTTCCGAGTGGCAAGGTGAGCTTTATACGCGAATCCATGATGTTGACCGGCTCGTTTTGGTTAATGCTGATGCTGGCTGACCTGACGCCGAAATGGCAGATTTGCCCTGCTATGTCTGGTTCGTCGGGGTAGGAAAACGATGGGGAAGAGGGGAGGCCGAAGCCGGGGCTGCTTTCTCCCGCTATGATGTGGTATATATCACAGGTGTGATTCAGTAGCGCCTCCAGGCTCACGGTGTTTCCTCCTTCCGCTATAGTTTTCGCATCCGCAGCGTGACTCCCTTGCTCGGTTTTACCTTGACGAATCCGTCCAGGAGCGCTGCAAGGTCTAGCCCGTCTATGCTGATTTGGCTTGTCTCGGACGTATAGCTGTAATCGTCGAAAGTTTCTGACTTCACGTCCCTGGCGGCGACATAGGCGTTGTGAGCGTAGGCCTCCGCTAATATGAGGACGGCGGTCTTCACTGCCTCTGGAATCTCCTTGTACTCGGAGAAGTCGTTGTTGGTATAGGTGATGATGTACTGCTCCGCTCTAGCAATGTCCACCTTTAGCCGTGCGGCGGTGCGCTTCTTCACGGCTGGAATCTCCGAGTATTCCTTTACTTCCTTCGGCGTTACCCATGGTCTATCCGCCATTGTGAGGCCCCCTTACACTTCCAGCCTAACGACCTTGGCGTACAGGTCAGCGCTGCCCTCGCCGGATTCCTCGGCGCTCAGCTTGGCCGTGAGCACAACGTCCTTCTCGCCAACTTCGGCATACCCGCCGTCCTTATCTGTAAAGCCCACGGCGTTCAGGGCCACGCCGTCCAGGTACTTTACAGGCTCCTCCTGGTCACCACTCAAAGTGAGGGTGGCGCTGGCGAATGCGGTCTTTACATCGATGCCAAAGCCGATGATGCGGAAATGGGCGGGAAGAGTAACCTTGAGCTGGGTGCCTTCTGCGGCATCGGTGTTCTTGTCCACGGTGCCGAGGTAGAAGGTCTGGTCCAGCCCGCACACGCCCTTGTCAAACAGCGAAACTTTCATGTTGTTCCCTCCTTAGATTTCTTTTTGTAGGTCAATCATGGTGGGGCTGCCGGTGGAATAATCCCCCTGCGCCCACAGGATGTTGTTGGTGAGGTCAGCTCTCTTGAGTGCCTTGGTATCCTTTATCCCTGCCTTGGCGGCTGCTTCTCTCAGCTGGATAATGGTCATGGCGTCCAACTCTTCCTTGGTGTAGGTTTTTTTCTCGGGCACGGGTTCTGGCGTTTCCTCCTTGCCATCAACCAGCCGAAAATAGCCAGTTGCAAGGGCCTTGTCAGCCGTCGCCTTGTCCTTCACATACACGTCAGGATTCTTCCTGGTGGCTGCCACAACCCCAAAGTACGAGAGGCCTTTAACGAGCTTTAGATGGTACATTGCCCGCTCCTCACTTAAGGTTCTTGATGATGGCGGTGGCGTCCAGCTCCTCGATGATGGGGTCAAAGTCGAAGTGGATGACGTAGAACCGCTTGTCCTGCATGATGGCCTCTTTGCCCTCGGTGGTCTTGCGAATCTGCACCGAGTAGGTGTTGACCACAATCAGGTTTTGCGGGTCGGTCAGCAGGATGGTCTTGTCATCCAGGGACGGGCACTGCACGGTGGGGATGCTGGCGGGAGAGTTATACACACTGTCGGGGACAGCGCCACCGGCGCCAATAACCTTGTTCATCAGGAAAAGCTCCCACTCCTGGGCGCGGTGGGGGGACATCAGCCAGCGGAGCCGGCCGTTGTTGTACTTGTTGGGCAGCTGGGCCAACGTGTTGTAGAACAGGTCAAGGCTCATTTCGCCCTCGGCTGCATCATACACGTGGCCGCCGTTGCTAATCTGCTTAATCCAGCCGTCATTGATTTTCAGGAAATCAAAGTCGGGGTTCGCGGCGTCGATTTCCTCGTCGCCGTTCAGGTACAGGTCTTCGCTGTCAATGCCCATCTGGGTGGTCATCAAGTTGGTGATGGTACCCTCCAGGCCCTGGCCTTCGATGTTCTCCCGCAGGGTTTCCTCGGTGATTTCCCAGGGCAGCCGCACCGCTGTGGTGTGGTACTCGATGGCGCTGGTCTTCACATTGGCGCGGTAGTTGTCATCGGTGCCTTCGGTCTTCTTCCGCAGGATTCGGCGGTCAATACCGATTTTGTCGATTTCGCCGCTTTTCGCTGTGCGCATCTCGTGCCGCACCAAGGGCCCCAGGTTGGTGGCCTCAAAGGTCTGCTGCAAGAATCTCCGGCTCTGCTCGGGGTTGAGCAGGCCAGAGGTCAGGCTGCCGGTGTCGATTGCAGCCCGGGTAATAATCTTCTGGTTATTCATGTATGTTTTCCTCCTTTTCCATTACAGGATGCCGTGCAGATAGTGCTGCTTCTCTTCGCCCTTTTCCACAGTTTCCATGGCGGTGGGGAGGCCCTTGCTTTTCAGGACCGGCTCCACGGCGGAATTAACTGCTTTCGTAATCATCTCCTGGACCTGCTCCAGGCTGATAGGGTCTTCCTTGGGCTCCATGGCCTTGGCCACGGCCTTCTCCACAAGCTGCTCGATAAGCTCGGGCGTTACCTCTTCGGCTTTCTCCAGCTTATCGTCTTCCTTTTTGGAGGTCTCGTCGCCCAGTGCCTTAGACACGGCGGCGCTGACCGCATTTTCCACGACGGTTTCCACTTCGGACTTCTTCACTTCTTCATCCTCCTTTTCATCAGGCTGATTTTCAGGGTCTTGCTGCTGCTCGTCTTCCTGCTCGTCTGCAGGGGGAGCCTCGTCTGCCTTGTCTTCAAAAGCATTGATAAAGGTCCCCAGGCTTTCATAAATCCCCTTTAGGGCTTCAAAGTTTTTGCCGCTCATCTTCCGGCCTGCCTTTTCAACAGGCATGGATTTGGCCAGCGGCTCAGCAAGATTCTGGCCGCTGGTCAGAATCTCTGTCATGATGGCATTGAACTCTTCCAGGGCCTCTCTGACTTTGGACTCGTCCTTTTCAAACTCATACCTATCGGTCATGGGATTGTAATGGTGTACGATTGCCTCAAACGTGTTGAGGCAATCCCAAAACTGGGAGCATTTGCTGCGCATGGCGTACTGGTCTGCCATGGCCCCTTTTTCAACCAGCTCAAAACCAAGAGAGTTTGCGAGCTTTTGAAGCAGCCCTTTTCTCTCGGTAGTCGCCTCCTGCTTGCTTACTTTATCCAATTCAACGTCCTCCTCACTGTAATTTCCGAGGCCGCCCATACTAAAGCCAGTGATTTCACCTTTTTCGATGCCCTCCCATACGCTTTCGTCGGCCACCTCTACGGTCATCAGCCACGTGCCCTTTTTGATTGTCTCTCCGCCGATGTCGAAATCCGCTTTTGCAATCCAGCTCTCCACAACGGTTGCGCCGTCCATGGGCTCAAAGCTGTGCTGCAAGTCAACCTTGCTGCCGTTCTTTGCGAAGTAGTAGGCCGCCTTGGTGATTTCAGCCTCGGTCATAAAGTTGCCGTGGCTGTCCTCAGTCATAGGCTCGTACACAATCCCAGTGACATAGTGGTTTTCGGCGTCAGCTTTCACAATCCGCCCATACGTGGTAAACGTAGCACGGCCTCCGGCCTCTTTTTTAATGAGGAACTTCCGCTTGTTGGCGGCCTTGTCCACCAGGGACACGAATTGGATTTTAGCGTCCTTGATTTCGTATGCTTTTTTCAAGCTCCACACCCCTCTCACCTCCTTTCGTTTTGGATTGAGTATCGGAAAAATGGGGTTGAAATATAAAAAGCAGCGAAAATCGCTGCTTTTTACCATGGTTAATGGGGTCGAAATCGACCCAGTTATGTGGGGCTACTTGCAATGCCAGCTCTCGACTTATTTCTGGCATCCACTTCTTGCTCCCATGCATCGTCCATTTCGTCGATGGCCTCTTGCTGTAAGCGCTGCCGCTCTTCCAAGGGAAGGCGAAGGATTTCCTCGTTAATGATGGGTTCCGATATGCAATGGCAGTTGATGCTTTCCTCGGGCGGGAGGCTCGGGTCCTTTGGCTCCATGGGGTAGTAAGTGCCTCCCTTGATGCCTTTAAGGGTATATGGCATGGCCTTGGGTACCCGCTGCCCGTCCATGTCTTGGTGATTGCGCCGGGGTTTATTGCGGTGGCTGCCGGTATGCTTCCACATCTTTTCCTCCACGGCTGGGCTTTGCATCATGGCCTCCTGCTGGGCGATGCAGTGTGCCCTTAATACCTCTGTGATGGCGACACGCCGGGCTTTGTAATATTCGTCCCGGATGCCGCTTTCAAGGATAGCTCGGGCAAATTCGTCGATGCTGCTTCCTTTTTCCAGGCCAGCGGTGAGGATTTTCTCAATCTCGGTATGGCTGTTCAGCTGCATGATGTCTGCCAGCTCTCGGCTCCATTCTCGCACCCAGGCTGTGGTACGCTTGGACACCTGCTCGCACTTGAGGTTCCTGTCTGTCTGGGCGATGTAGTAGTCAACGTATTGTGGCATGAAGGTGCTGAACTGGTCTCTGAAAATCGCCATAAGTGCTTCTGCCAAGTTGTCGCTGTCCTTTACCTGGGGCCAGATGTTTTCCGCGAATACCTCTAGGGTAGTCGCCTTGGCGATGGCTTCCAAAAACCTCCCAGTTTCATCCCTGAGCGCTGCGGCTACTTGCTCCTCAATCTCCTTGATGGTGTCCACAGTGTCCTTGGGATGCTCGTAGCCCTCGCTTCCTAGCTGCTCCTCTAGGTTATCATCGGCTTTCTGTATGTATCGGTCTATTGCATCTATCAGTGGCCCGCAGTCAGTGCACATTGCTTTGTTCCTCCTGCATCTTCTCCAGCAGCCGGCGGACTTCCTTCATGACGGCAACGACAGCGTCATCTTGCTGGGCTGCCGCTTTTTCGATTTGCCTTTGCAGGCTCATCGTGATTCCGCCCAGGTCGAACATGGTACCGGAGCTAGAAGCCTGATTCTTATAGGCCAGGGGGATGTCTGCCCAGGATGCCTCCTCCGGGTTCTCTGGGTAGTCCTCTGCTGTCTCACCAATGGCCTCATACACAATCCGCTTTGCCACGTTGGGGGTGAGACCTCCTGCGGCGCTGGCGGCTGTGAGCAGCTTTTGCAGGTCATCGGGATTGCTAATATCAGGCTCCAGAAAGTACGCCTCCACGTATTTGAAGCCGTAACCGTTCAGCAGGCGGTTATTGATGGCCCATGCCAAGCTCTTTCGCTCTGGCTGGAAGACCTGTTGCTCGGTAACTTCCTGGGCCGTTTGGGCTGTGGCCCGGTTGAAGTCGGTCGTATATCCCACATAGAGGTCCGGAAGCTGGAATGCAGACTGCGCCCTCCGGCGGTTGTTGTCCAGGTATTCCTGGAAAAGCTCGTCCCGCTGGAGGATATTTGCCAGGTCTTTGATTTCAACCTCTGGCTGTGTCTGCTGCTCATAATCCGCTCGGGCGTCCGACGCTTCCGTTTCGAGCACGATGAATGCGTGCTGCCCGGATTCGCCCTTTATGTCCTCGATGTAATGCTGGAGCTTGTCGAAGCTTTCGTCCGACAAGGTTCCGCCCTTTACAACAATCATCAAGGGGGTGTGCCGGCCATTCCGAAAGTAGTTGTTATTCAGGCCTTCCGCCCGGCGGCTGCCGTCCACGCCAAGTACCTGTCCAATCCAGCGGACAGTACCGTATGGCTCTGTGCCGATGGCAAACTCCAAGATTTCATTTGCTTGGTATTGAAGGTCGAGCGTTTCGCCTTGCTTGAGGTAATCGCCGTTTCGCAAGTCCATGATTCGGGGGTCGCCAAACTCCTTAAAGAACACGGTTTTCCCGCCAAGCTCTTGCTTGTACTTGCGGTACCGCTTCTTCCTCTCCACCGGCTCCCCTCTGTGGTAGTAGGGGGAAGTGATGTAGGGGTCTAGGGGCCTCGTCTTCAAGATGCTGTCCGTCTCCCGGACGAACTCAATCTGTACAACTTCCCCTTGGAAATTGCGAATCACCTCGAGGTAGGCAATCCCGTAGGTTTCCCGTGCCTCTATCAGGTCCTCGAACACCTCTTTGGTGTCCTGCTCGGTGTTGAGTAGGTCAATGATTTTGGAGGCCCGGTCAAACTCTTCCATCATCTCGGGGGTTTCTTTCTGGTCATCTATGTAGCGCACACCGATGCCAAATCCGGCGATATTGTTCTTGTAGGCCCGGATGCACTGGGGGAGAATGCTGCTGTTTTCCACAAGCTTGGCCAGCCCCTGTTGATTGTATTCGGGGTATATCCAATCTCCTGCGTTATAAGCACCCTCTTCCTGAACTTGTGTGGGGACTTCTGCTTTCAGGAGCTCCCGCACATTGTCGTGTGCTTTGATTATCCGCACTTCCATGCGGCCAGGCTTTTGCTTAGGCATTTCCTCTCACCCCTTTCTTTTTGGAAGGCTTAACAGGGAGACAAAGTAAGAGGACGCAGTCTGCCTCGTCGGGGGACGGCTGCCCCCGCTTTTTGACCGCGTCCTTGCTCTCAATTCGAATTTTGCTTGCCTCTGTCAGCGTGTACTTCCTGCCGGAAATCTGCGCTACCATGTCATCGTCATCCGGCAGAATCAGTTCAACCGGCTTCTTGTTGCCCTCGTCATCGTAGGGCTGTAGTAGGCTTTTCACAACCGCCATCATATAGGTGGTGGTGTCGTGGTAGTACTTGTGCTTGATGCGCTGCCCGAACTTCACTGGGATTATATCCATCCACCAGAATCGCTCAGGGTCATTACGCTTGACTTGACGGAGCCTGTCTACAACGCCGCCGCCAACGCCGCCGTCATCGATTTTGATGGGTATGGGGTCAGTAAGGTGGTAGCGCATCATGAGCTGCTCGCCAAGCACGATGATGTCATCGGCAGTACGCATAGTGTCCTGCCCCTGCCGCTTTTTGTAGAACGTCACTTTCTCATCGACCTTGTAGCCGATGACGGTTTTATCATCACCAAAACGGGCCACGTCACAGCCAATATGGACTGTGTCCGGGCTCCCGTGTGGCTTGTATTCGGTTTGTATCGAGCGCTCCACCAAGGATATAGGGATGAAGATATCATCCTCCTGCAGTGGGAACTCTCCGGCGACACGGACTCTGAAAACGTCGCTGTCCTCGCCGTACATACGGATAATGGTGTCGATAAAGTCCTGCGACACCCGGCTGCTATTCCGGCCATCGATGTGGAATGCCGAATAGCTGGCCCTGTTTTTGTTGTGGCTGTCATAAAAAAAGCCCGACAGCTGCGTCGGGTTCCCACACATGAGGAGCCTTGCTCCCGGAGTTGATAGTGCGCCGAGCACTGGCTCGAAAATGGTATCGTCTACACCGCTGGCCTCGTCGATGATGTAAAGCACGTGCTCTGCGTGGAAGCCCTGCAGTGCGTCCGGTTTACTGGCCGTTCGAGCGACTGCAAACCACTCTTCCGGGTAGCCTCTCATGTAGACCTTTTCTTTTGTCCATACCAGCTCGTTTGCGAGGGTCTTGTTGTTCCTTATCCACTTACTGACCTCCGCCCACAAGATGTCGAATAGCTGGTGCTGCGTCGGTGCTGTACAGGGGATTTTGGGGAATGGGTGCGTGCAAATAAACCAAATGACCGCCCACGCCTCCACAGCGCTCTTTCCTACGCCGTGGCCGCTGCGGACGGTAGTCATGGGGTTGGTCGCCACGCTGCGTAGTATCTTTGCTTGCTCTGGTTCGGGCCTTGCTCGTATCACGTCCTCGGTGAACTCCACCGGGTGATTTGCGTAGTATAGTATCGCCTCCGTGTCAAGCATTGCCCTCCTCCTTTCGCTTCTGGTATGCCGATACGATGGTGTCCGCAAGCTGCGTGGGGGCATCGCTGGCCCCATTGCTACTCTGTTCCTCGAACATTCGGTTTAGCCGCTCGAGGTCGGTCGCCATTTTGATATACTCCTTAATGTCCTTTGGTGACATATCCTCGACTGACAAGCTGGCGAGGGCTTCAAGGGCCTTTTTCTGCACCTGCATGGCTATCTTGATGTGGCGTTCTGTCATGTCCTTGCGGCCTTGAACAGCCTTGGCCCGCGCTTCTTTTTCCAGCTCATTGTCATAAGCTCTGACGCGCTCCTGCCAGTCCCAGCGTTCTTTCCAGCGGTCTATTAAAGTCCTACTTTTTCCTAACTTTTTTACAACCGCCGAAATAGTGCGCTCCGGCCCCATGTCCCGGTAAGCTGCAAACGCCCCAAATGCCTTTTCGCTCTCGCCCTTTTGACGCTCCCACGGCTTATCAGTCCATTTCGTCATGTCCTCCTCTCCTTTATCGTATTGTCCGTGTTAATCGTCGAGGCCGAACATCCTGCGGTAGTAGTCTGTCTTGTTCGACAACTCCTCCTGCATTAAGCCGTAAAAGCTCTGTTTACTGATTTTCTTATTGACACCTGCCACCTGATTTAGGCTTTGGAAGCATCCACCCGTTCCTATCTGCTTCATCAGCTCCGTAGGCTCCGGGTTCTTCCCGTTCATCAACATACATAGGTTGTAGCCGTTTCCTTTGAAGCCCTCAAGCCCGTCGATGCCGCAGCGCGTCATGCTGTCACCCATCGCCCGGAGGCGGTTCTCTCCGGCGTAGAACTTGAGGCCGTGCCGGTGGGCCTCCGCTCTGATTGCCTCGAAGTGCGGCCGCAGCACATTCAGCGGGTAGCAATGGTCTCCGCCTATTTTTACCATGCCCTTTTTGGCCTTGTAGAACTTCATGCCCTCCACCACAATGCCGTACACACCTGCGTCTGCCAGCCGTGGGATATTCGCCATCACGTCCTTGAAAACCTCCGGCATATACGGCTGAACTCGGACGATTACCCGCTGTACCCGGCCTGCGAGGGTTCTAACCATTTTTAGCCGCTCCTCATAGGGCGGGGTTCCGGGTTCGAGCGGGTCGTACTTGCTGCATACCATGCTCACCTGCACAACACAGTTGCATTGCGCTAGCAGGTCGAGATATTCCGGGTATACAACGAGTTTCCCCTTGGTGCTCACCACGAACGGGTACTTGGTCTCCGCCAGCAGTTTCAAGCACTCGTAGGAGGCGCGGATGTTCTTCTCGATGGGCTGGAAGGGGTCGCTCATGCCTCCCCAATGGATGGGGATATTCCAGTCACACCACGCCGTCTCCCGGCCCCGCTTTCCTTCGATGAACGAGCGCAGGGCCTCTACTGTCTCGCTTTTCTGTATCTTTGCTATGTTCTGCTTCTTTTGTGCGAAACAGTACTTGCACCCGTGGCTGCATCCCTTGTAGGTGTCGAAGCGCACGGGGAGGTTGCACAAGATAACCTGTGTCCCGCATTTGCAGCCCATCAAATCTCCCCCTTTGCTTTCTGTATGATGGTCTCCACAAGGGCCTCTTTCCCGTAGTCCTTGACGTAGGCTTTCAGCTCATCTTGGTCTGCTTTGTCAAACGTCAGGCTCACGTTGAACAGCTCCTCGATGGCCTGCAGCTCCTCGTCCACGGTGCTCTCGTCAATCAAGCTGTCGATATCGTTGGTGAGGCTGTCTATCTCTTGCTGGTTGAAACCTGTGAGCGTCGCATCGTCTCCCAGTTCCTCCAGCAGTGCGCCCAGCTTCTCCTCATCCCATCCGCCCTCGATTTTGTTTAGTGCCACGTTGAGCTGCCGCTCCTGAATCGGGTTGAGGTCTACCACCGACACGTCCACTTCGGTTTCGCCCTCGTTCTCGAGGACGGTGAGCCGCTGGTGGCCGCCTACCACGTTGTTCGTCCGCTTATTCCATATCACCGGGATAAGCAGCCCGTAGGTGGAAATGCTGCGCCGGAGGCTTTCGTACTCCGAATCGCCGGGAATAAGGTCAATCCGGGGGTTATATGCCGCCCGGTTGAGGTCGCTGATTTTCTTTCTTTCAATCTGCATTATATAACCCCCTTTACCTTGTTGATGACCGCCGTCGCAAGCTCCTCCTTTGCGTTCTCTGCGGTTTTCATGTACTCCTCAACCGTCTCCCGCGCTCCCGCCGGGAGGCTGAACGTCATAGTGAAAGTGCTGTGCTCTTTCCCGTCGGCGTAGCTGGAAAAGTCATCCTCCAGCAGGTCTTTGATGTGGTCGTACTGCATGAGCAAGCTTTGCAGCTCCCAATCCTCGAAGCCCGTCAAATCCATCGCCCCGGCCTGGTCCAGCTCTTGGAGCAGGTCTGTAAGCTTGCCGATGTCCCAGCGGCCTTTTACCTTGTTCAGCAGGACGTTGAGGATTTTCTCGTCCCGCTCGTCGAGGTCAACTACAACGGCCTCTATGTCATCCTCGCCCTTTTCAAGAAGCACTTTGAGGCGTTGGTGTCCGCCTACGATGCGCCCGGTGCGCTCATTCCAGATTATCGGCTCCACATAGCCGAACTCCTCGATACTCCGGCGCAGCTTCTTGTACTCCGCGTCCTCTGGCTGCAAATCCCGCCGGGGGTTGTATTCTGCGGGCTTGAGCTGTGCCGCTTTCAGCGTCCTTATTTCCATTTGCCTCGCTCCTTGGTGTGGAAAGATGATTTTTACATGAAAAATCCCCCGGCCCAAAAGGCCAGGGGTATAAAATCCTCGTCTGCACGAGGTTATATGCGATGCTGGGTGAGCCTGGAGCGCTAACCCAGACCCATCCAACCCGGGGAGGAAGGCGCTACCTTCCAACGGCGATATAGTCTGCCGCCACGTCGGTGCCCCGTTTTTCGAGGAAAAGTACTGTGTCAAAAGTCGCTGGCAGACCCCAACCTCCAGAAATCCCGGTGTGGAGTCCCCAGGTCAGCTGACTCAGCTGAGAAAAGGGAACAGGGTAGAAGGGCTCTCTTTTCTCTCATACTTTTCCTATTGTATCCAGTATATCACGGGTAAAATTCACACGCAAGCTTCACAAATTCACAGGATATTTTCACGAAAAGTGTCTCTTGCATCTTGCTTTTTACACAAATATTGTGTATACTATAATTGCAGGGAGGGGAACACTTTGAAACGGAAAGACTTGATAGAGCTTTTAAGCAAGAACGGATGGCGTCTGAAACGTAACGGAAGCAATCACGATATTTATACCAATGGTCAAAAAAGTGAGGTAATCCCTCGCCACAGCGAGATAAAGGAACCGCTCGCCAAGGCCATCATAAGAAGGAATAACTTGAAATGACAAAGGAGGAGAGCTTTTTGAAGAATTCATACCCTATTATTCTTACCCCTGATGCGGGTGGATACGTGGTGGAAATCCCGGATTTTGCAATCGGGACCCAGGGAGATTCTATCCCGGAAGCTATGGAAATGGCTCGTGATGCCATCGGGCTGATGGGAATCGACATGGAAGACGATGGGAAATCCCTTCCTATTCCCTCTACAATTGAAAGTGTCTCCAAAGGCCCGGGTGACATTGTCACACTGGTGGATGTTGATTTTACCGAGTATCGTCGGCAAAATGATATGCGCTCGGTGCGGCGCAATGTGTCTCTTCCCTGCTGGCTAAACGCTGCTGCAGAAAAGGCCGGAATAAACGTATCTGCCGTATTGCAGGCCGCTCTTAAGCAGCAACTTCATCTCGAGATATAAACCCTCTTATTTCTGCTTTTCCCCAAAAGGGCGCTAGGGCTTCCTGGCGTCCTTTTTACATGGCTGCTTGGGAGCCGTAAAGGAAAACAGCAAGTGTGCGGACTAGTCGCCCGCGCTGCTTCCAAAGCTGAGTCGTGCCGCAGCTAAGGTCTTCGGCTACGTCTTCATCGTCCAGCCCTTCAAAGTACTTGGCCTCTATCGCTGAATAAAAGGGGTCATCCTTGACATGTGACAGCGCCTTTTCTACCGTGTCTATCTCGTACTGGTCCGCAGCAATGGTGGCTTCCATGTCCTTGATGATTCCATCCAGGATTTCTTCCGGCGAAAGCCTGATGCCGGTGCGGGAGTATCTGACAATGCCCTTGCTGTGCTGGGGCGTGCCGTGTGTGCGTATTTCCTCTAGCTTTTCTTTGTCCTCCTGGAGCTTCTCTCGGAGAATGGGGAGAGCATACAATCTGCGCTCTGTGGCCTTGTATGTATCTTTTGCCATTGCGGCCCCTTGGATTCGTCCTGCATTTACAGCCTTTTGGATAAGCTCATCCCAATCAGGCCATGTATTTTTCCCCATGGTAATCGCCTCCTTTTCCTTATGGGGATAGCCTCCCCTTGTGGGGGGAGGCTTGCATTTAGTCCATGAATGGTGTCCCGGTATAGTCGCCGGCGTCCTCAAATCCTTGGTGATTGTGGGGGGCTGTCTTCAAAGGTTGCACTTCTTCTGCCACACACTCGGATACAGTGCGCTTTATTCCCTGCTTGTCCTCAAAGGACCGATTTTGCCAGCTTCCAGCCACAGCAATCCTATCTCCTTTGCACAGATACTTGGCGCAGTATTCTGCCGTGTGCCTCCATGCCACGATGGTGATAAAATCCGTCGTGCGGCTGCCGTCCTTGTTCTTTCTGCTGCGGCCTACGGCCAGCCCGAATGAGCAAGTTGGTATGCCAGACGCTGTTGTTCTCAGCTCGATGTCCTGGGTAATATTCCCTACGAGTACGACTTTATTCATGCCTTTTGTATTCCTCCAAAATGATGTTGTATAGCCTAACGTATGCCCTGCAAAGAGTGTCGAGCTTTTTCTCTTCTTCTTTTCCCTCTTTGGTAATATCTATTGCCTTCGCAAGGGAGAATGGACGTATATCGGATTTAAAAACGGGTTCCTCCATGGCGTTTCGCTGCTGCCGTATCATGTCGTTTATATCATCCAGCAGCCGTAGGTCTTGCATGAGCTGGTAAAGCCCACCTGGCACTTGCGGTTTCGTCTTTTCCTCCATGATTACCTCCTAGTCTAGTATGAGCAGTATCCCTACCCTGCCAATGGGCACACGGTACGGCGCCAACTCCGCAGGGGTTGCGTGCTTGTGCCCGAAGTGCCCTTTCATGTCCCTCCAGACTTGCCACGGTACCCGGAATACCTCTCCAGTGTGGAAGCCTGCGACTACAAAGCAGATGGCCCCTGCCTTCATGTGCTCGTCAAGGCTGGCGGCCTGGTCCTGGGTCACTCGGTCTTGGTCGATATGGTCTGACGCTGTGAATTTTGCCTCGAATACCACGGCCCTGCCGCCTTTGAGCGTCCCCTTGTAGTCGGGCTGCGCCGCTTTCTCGAAAAATGCAATAAACTTGCCGTTGCCTAGGTCTTTGGTGGGCCGCATTGGCTCTGGGGTCTTTTCCACAATCGCCAGCCCCTGCTGTTGATAGTACTTGAGGGAGGCGTCTATGTAGCTCTCAAATCTTTTTCCTTGCGCTCTGGCAACTGCTCCCCGGTACTGATTTACCGGGTTTTTCTTTGGCGGCGGCCGGTATGGGCCTCGCATTGGCAATCCCCTCCTTCTCGGTATGTCATGCTGAGCTGGTGCTCCCTTACCAGCTTATCTACCACCTTGCCAAGATTGGTGTACCCGGCCATCGCCGCAAGCTGGGTAAGGTGGTAGTAGGTCTGGGGTGTCACCTTAATGCTCAGGTGCTTGAGTGGCTGCTTCATTTCCCTCCCCTCCTTTTAGGGCACCATGGGGGAGAGGTCCTTGAATAACGTCCCGGAACGTGGCGGGCCGGGCGGTCATCGTATCCCATCGCCTCCCATCCGATTTGACAGGCAATCGCGGTGCCGCGGCGGCCCTGGGGCGTTTCTTCCCGGTGCTCGCATTCTTTGCAGTGCGGGATGGTGACCTTGGCTTTGGGAAAATCCTGCATTCCTTCCGGCAGCTCTTGGATGAGCTCTTCTCCCCATATAGGCTTTAGGCTGTCTTTCATAAAGACCGCTGTACCCGCCTCCCGGGCCTTTCTGACGATAGCCTCTACCCATTCTCGCTGCGGCTGGTGCTTCTTGCTTCTAGGCCCTGTCATGGCCCCGGTGATTACCCATCCGACACGCTCAAAGGGATTTTCGTCCCCGGTGGCGTCGGCGCTGAATGGCTCTAAAAGAGGCTCGACGCTCACAAAGGTGTTTGCTTTGTCCCAGAAGAAGAACGGCATATCCGGGCCTGTGATGGTGGTCCCGTACCAGAAGTTCGGTGCCAACGGCAGCCTTCCGGAATTTGCAAGGTCGCAATACCGCTGGGGGTACTTTGTCAGGAACATATAGGTGTGCTGCGGAGCCTTCTGGCAGGCAGCGAAAACTTGCTCAATCCATTCATCGGGTACCCAGTCTCCAAATAGGTCCCCCATGCTACAGACGAACACTCTGCGCGGCGTAATGCTGTTTGACGGCTCATCAAGCAAATACTTGTGAAAGGTAGGGGAGAAGCCTTTGGGGTATGGTGTGGGCCTTCCGCTTTGCAACATGATAGCGTGCTCTGTCTCATAGCACATAACGCCTTTGCTGTCGAAAGCGCGTGTAGGCTGCTCTATTGGCTTCTCATCAATACTGGGGGCAAATCTCTGTGTGATGCGCCTGGCATAGCAGTATGGGCACCCGTGGGCGCATCCACTTATGGGATTCCAGGTGAAGTCCGTCCACTCGATTTTTGACTCATTGAAGCTCATTGAGGGTCCTCCTTAGTTTCCTGAAAATCAGAAATGAAGTCAAGGGAAGAGTACCTCTGCCCCCAGTCCAGGATATACTGAATATCTGCTGCTTCGGAGAATGAGCCCGGTAATCCTGTGCCGATGTAGTAATACCATTTGTGGTCGTAGGGGTCGTATTTTTTCACGATACCCACAGCGGCCATTCCTCCTGTATGGAGCCATAGTACGTCCATTTTTTCACCTTCTTTTGTCAGGGTGCTATAAAGTCTTTCCATCTCTTCACGTGCTCGGGGTTGCTGGTGTCAATGACACTCACGGGGTCATAGCCGAAGTACAAGATGTTCTCCTCCGCCCACTCGTAACAGGCCTTGGCCTCCTCCAGCGTGTTAAACTCCAGGAAGCAGGTGGTGTAGAGCTGGTACAAATAGGCTTTCCCGCGCTGCATCTTACCCACGATTCCTGCGTGGAATCTGTCTTGGGCCTCTTGGTACCAGGAAGGGCCCTCCATAGGCCACTGGTCGAGCTCAGGGGAGCGAACCCACCACTTTGCACCAGGGATATGAGGGGGGGATTTGAGTGCTGGACTTTGTACGTCATGGGAGAGGAAGAAAACAGCTGAGCTTTCATACGGCTTTCCTTTCGGCTCAATATCCAGGTCTTTGCCCTCTAAAATGGCTTTGAACTCCATATACGGGATTTCCCCATTAGGTGAGGCGCTCAGCTTTTTATAAAGGGTGAGCACCTGCTCCTGGGTCATGTCAAAAGCTTCTTTGGGCCAAAGCCTGGGTTTCCCGTCAAGGACACCCGCAAACCACCATTCACGGTCATCGTATATCACCGTTTGTCCTGGCTCCAAATCGGCCAAGATTTTTTGCTTAAAATCACCCATTGGTTTCCTCCTTTGGCGCTTTTGGTAAAGGCATCCAGTGGGTGACGCGCATATAACCTCCGCCTTTCCTAATTGCTGGTGCATAAATTCCTTCCTCTCCAGACATTCTAAACATGTGATTGCGATACCCGGACGTTACCGCCTTCCTATTCGTAAACAGCACCATACCGTCCGACTCCTCCGGCAGCCTCTCCTCCACAGGAATCCACCGCATTTGCTGGACTTCTTCGGGAGTGAGGCCGGTGTCTTCGTAGGCGGCGAGGCGGTCTATAATCTCTTGTGTAACGACTGGGTATGGAGAGCTCCCATATTTACACAAGGCAGTCCACACTCCATCAACCTTTTTGGTCAACCGTTCCATGTCAGTCCTCCTTCTAGCCGCGCCATTTTGGGATGCATAGCTTTGTCCCGCCCCTTGCGTAGCACTGGCTGTTTTTGCAAAATTGACAAGTGTCCAAATTCCCGCCGCCATAGGCCATAACGGTTTCCAGATCGCCTACCGCCGCGTCCCTCTCCCTCCTGAGCCTGTCGTTCTCGGCCTGGAGAGCTTTCAACCCTTCTATGGCACAGTCTATTTCTCGGTCTGGTTTTATTCCATCCCAATTTTGCAGCCGTTCAATCAGTTTTTCAATCTCCATCAGGGTTCCTCCACTGTTTCGATGTAGACTATAATCACTTTCTTCCAAGGAAGCGCATCGTAGATGGGGCGGTTCTCACTTTCAAGGTCTGGCAGTTTATCGAAGTCGTCATAAGAGAGGTAATCTTCAAGGGTTCCAAATACATCATCGTCGCTCTTAAAGGCGATGCGTTCTGCGCGTTCGCAAATGAGAAATTCATCCACGCGAGATTTTCCCCAGCCAGCCATCCAGTATCCGCTATCGTCTCCGCAGATTTCGCCGTCCACCATTGGTACCACGGGCAAATCTGGGTTTTCCTTCATCAGCCGGAAAAGTTCATCCCGGTTTTGCCTCTCTCGTTCTGAAATCATGGTGTTCCCTCCTCTCCCTCCGGCGTCCCCAAAAATCCCCCAGATTCAACTCGACCACAAAACACATCTGTAACGTCGTTTCCGTAATCCAATTCCTCAAGGCTTAATCCGTCGCCACAACGCAAATTCTCCGGGGAATAACCTCTGTTTTCGAACCATGCATCGACTTGGCGTGTGAGTCTTGATGCCTCCGCGTGTAGTTTTGCGGCTCTGTGCATCTTGCGTCGGATATATTCGGGCACTTTCATTTTTTTCTCTCCCTCCGGCGGGCAGCGGTAGGCTATCCAGGTTTTGCCGTAAAGCTCATGACAGCACGGGCACCCACTGTCTGTTTTGCAATCTCCCAACGCACGCACAGTGGCCCACTCCGCCCGACACATTTCACCCATACGAATGACTTCAACTTTTTCCCCTAGCATCTGAAAAAGTTGTGAGATTGTGAGTACTTCCAGCGTCAACGGCTCGTTCGGCTGGGTGAGTGTACCAATACGCCGAATCGCCTCACCAGGAGTATGCCCGTCCCATTCCGGAGCCAGCTCAAGCTCCTTAACGCGGAACAAATTCCAATACGGATTTATGTCGTAGTGGTATGTTGCCTGTCCCTCCGGCGTGTCAATGCCCACAATGAACATACCGTCGTACATAGTGCCGTCGTGGTGCCGTTTGGATTTCCAGGAGACCTCGGGCCTCTCATTGCAAATTACACTGAACAAGATTGCCCTATGGCGATACAGCTCGTTGAACGTGTGGTAACCATCCGAAGTATCGCCTGTTATCGGAGGCTGGGTGAGGGTGGGCTGTGTCTTGACCACATTGATAAATCCCTCAATGACCTTCCAGCACAGATTTCTTGCTCTGCTTGCA
>ULXP01006249.1_pt1 | contig 25798 bp, 27 predicted proteins | sample 1961351 | NCBI WGS metagenome assembly ULXP01 (sample SAMEA4835840, study PRJEB28245) | human gut metagenome | biome: gut microbiome; material: fecal sample | place: Denmark | collected 2008 | reverse complement strand
GGGAATATCCTGTATTCGAATTGGCTGAACTACTATGTATACCAGACGACCCCGTATGAGTTTATTGATACGGCGGAAATACTGGCTTCACGCTGATTTTACAATGGTTTCAGAAAATTATAAAATTGCATAAAATGACACATATTTCAACTCCACAGTTTTATACAAATTTTAGTTTTCAAAATAAGAATAGTCTGTTATAATGGGTTTATAATATCACTTAGGAGGCAATTAGCGATGGGTGAGGATAGAAAAACATTTAAAATAAAGGATGGTAATTTGGGAGAAGTGAAGATAGCAGATGAAGTAGTTGCCATCATTGCAGGACTTGCCGCTACAGAGGTTGAAGGGGTAGGTTCCATGGCTGGTAACATTACAAATGAACTCGTTAGTAAGCTTGGCATGAAGAATCTTTCCAAAGGCATTCGTGTAGAGGTGCTTGAGGGAACCGTCAATGTGGATGTTGCGCTGAATATCTCTTATGGTTATTCCATTCCGGAGGTATCTGCCAAAGTACAGGACAGAGTAAAAAATGCGATTGAAAATATGACAGGACTTGAAGTATCCGTAGTGAACATCCGTATCGCAAGTGTGGACATGGGCAACAATAAATAATGCTATTCTAAGAAAAAGAGGGTGTCTTGAGCGACATCCTTTTTCCTTATGCGTAAAAGAATAAAATAAGAAAGGATGACAGAAGAAAAGAATATGACCAGAAGAGAGATAAGAGAGCAGGTTTTTAAAATGCTGTTCCGTGTAGAATTTTATAATCAGGAAGAAATGTCAGAGCAGATTGCGTTGTGTGAGGATGATGCCTGCGATTGGAAAGAAAAAGACAGGGCATATATTTTTGAAAAAGTAGGAAATATTTCAGACAAGTTAGAGGAGATCGATGCAAAGATCAACGAGGTTTCAGAAGGCTGGAAAACAGGAAGAATGGGAAAAGTTGATCTGGCGCTGATTCGTCTGGCAGTTTATGAGATGCTTTATGATGAGGATGTACCAGCAAAAGTTGCGATCAATGAGGCAGTGGAACTTGCAAAACAGTATGGCACAGATAACTCACCTGCATTTATAAACGGTATACTGGCGAAGCTGGTATGATGAAAAACGTATATTCCGTACGGCAGGTGAATACATATATCAAAAATATGTTTGCCCAGGACTTTATGCTGCAGCGGATCAGCGTAAAGGGAGAGGTATCAAATTGCAAATATCATACGTCCGGTCATATTTATTTTACGATAAAAGATACGTCTGGAACTCTTAACGCAGTCATGTTTGCGGGCAGCAGAAAAGGTCTGAAGTTCCAGATGAAAGAGGGAGACCAGGTAGTCGTGACGGGCTCGGTGGAGGTGTACGAGCGCGATGGAAAGTATCAGATCTATGCGAGAGAGATTGAGTTGGATGGTGCTGGAAACCTGTACCAGAAGTTTGAAACCCTGAAACAGGAATTAGAAGAAATGGGTATGTTTGCACCGGAATATAAACAACCGATACCACCGTATGCAATGAGGATTGGTGTTGTGACGGCACCAACCGGAGCTGCCGTGCAGGATATCCGCAATATATCTGCGAGACGGAACCCGTTTGTGCAGCTGATTTTATATCCTGCCCTGGTGCAGGGAGATGGTGCTGTAGAGAGTATTGTAAACGGAATCCATGCATTAGATGCGCTTGGAGTGGATGTTATGATCGTCGGCAGGGGCGGTGGTTCAATCGAGGATCTGTGGGCATTCAATGAGGAAGAAGTGGCACGTGCTATTTTTGAGTGTGAGACACCGATCATTTCTGCAGTCGGTCATGAGACAGACTGGACGATTGCCGATTTTGTGGCAGACCTTCGCGCACCGACACCGTCGGCAGCAGCAGAACTTGCAGTGTTTGATTATGCGGCGGTGGCAGGAAGACTTGATGAGATAAAAGAACGAATGTTCTTTTTGAATATGCAGCGTATCCAGCAGATGCGAAAAGAATTAGCACATGCGTCAGACAGACTTTCATATCTGAGTCCCGAAGGACAGCTGCGCGAAAAACGAAAATATGCGTCAGATCTGGAAGAACAGTTAACAAACCGCATGGAGCATTTGATCGAACTGCGCAGACACAGACTGGCGTTACTGTCAGAAAGATTAGAGGGTGTGTCACCATTAAAAAAGCTTGCACAGGGATATTCCTATGTGACGGATGAAAACGGACATACGCTGACAGACACAGAGAATGTGAAGGCGGGTGATCATGTAAAGATCCGCCTGTTAAAAGGTGCGTTGGAAGCAGAAGTGACGGAGGTTTTACATGAGCGATGAAATGAAGAACAAGCCTGTGCTGGAAGAGAATTTTGCAGAGCTTGAGAATATTTTAAAACAGATGGAACAGCCGGAGATTTCATTGGAACAGTCATTTTTACTGTATCAGAGCGGTGTGGAAAAATTAAAAGAGTGCAATGCGATGTTAGATACCGTAGAAAAAAAGATGCAGATTTTAAATGCCAAAGGAGAACTGGAAGAATTTTAAGTGTCAGATTGCACATAGGGAGGAGCAGATATGGATATCAAAACGGAAATAGGCAGACACACAGATGAGGCAGAACAGATCATAAGTTCCTATCTGCCAAAGGAAGAAGGATATCAGAAAACTGTGATTGAAGCAATGAATTACAGCTTCCTTGCAGGAGGAAAAAGATTAAGACCAATTCTGATGTTAGAGACCTATCGGCTGTTTGGCGGCAGATCAAAAGTGATTGAACCATTTATGGCAGCCATTGAGATGATACACACCTACTCACTGGTGCATGATGATCTTCCGGCGATGGACAATGATGAATACCGTCGTGGCAAGAAGACAACGCATGTGGTGTATGGGGAAGCGATGGCAATTCTTGCAGGCGATGCCCTTTTGACATATGCATTTGAGACTGCAACGAAGGCACTGGATATTGAACCGCAGAATCCGGGGATTGGAAAAGCAATCCGTATTTTGTCTGCAAAAGCGGGAATTTACGGGATGGTTGGCGGACAGACCGTGGATGTGGAGTCTGAGAATACCTGTGATATGACAAAAGAGAAGCTTGATTTTATTTATCGTCTTAAGACCAGTGCCCTGATCGAAGCATCTATGATGATCGGAGCCGTTCTTGCAGGGGCAACTGGGAACGAACAGAAGATTGTGGAAGAAGTGGCATCAAAAGTTGGTCTGGCATTTCAGATACAGGATGATATCCTTGATGTGACGAGTACAATGGAAGTGCTGGGAAAACCGATCGGCAGTGATGAAAAAAATCATAAGAATACATATGTAACATATGAGGGAATCGAAAAAGCAAAACAGGATGTCGCAGACCTTTCGGAAAAGGCAATCGCACAGATGGAAACGCTGGTTGTAAAAAATGAATTTCTGACAGAATTATTGCGTTATCTGATTTCGCGTGAAAAATAATAGAAGGCATGTTTTACAGATATTCTATTATCATGAATAATAGTCGGTAAAATAGAAAACCGGGAAACAGAGGAAGTCAGTATGATATTGGAAAAGATAAAAAAAGAAAATGATATCAAAGAACTCTCAGAGGAAGAGTTAGAGATATTAGCGGATGAGATTCGTGAATTTTTAATTCAGAAAATATCGGTTACCGGTGGACACTTAGCATCAAATCTGGGTGTTGTAGAGCTTACCATGGCACTTCATCTGTTTTTGGATCTGCCAAAGGACAAGCTGATATGGGATGTTGGCCATCAGTCTTACACACACAAACTTTTAACCGGAAGAAGGGAAAATTTTGATACACTTCGCAAATATGGCGGAATGAGTGGATTCCCTAAAAGAAAAGAGAGTGACTGTGACTGCTTTGATACGGGGCACAGTTCTACTTCGATTTCGGCAGGTCTTGGCTATGCGCATGCAAGAGAGATTTCGGGTGAAGATTACAAGGTTGTATCTGTGATCGGAGATGGTGCGCTGACCGGGGGCATGGCTTTTGAGGCTTTAAACAATGCAGCACAGTTAAAATCTAATTTTATTATTGTGCTGAACGATAACAATATGTCTATTTCTGAAAACGTCGGTGGACTCTCAACTTATTTATCCGGCTTCCGTACAGCAGATGCCTATCTGGATCTGAAAATGGGCGTGATGAATTCTTTGAATAAGATTCCGGTATATGGCAATAAAATGGTAGAGCGGATCCGCAAGACCAAAAGTGGGATTAAGCAACTGTTTATCCCGGGCATGCTTTTTGAAGAGATGGGAATCATTTATTTAGGACCTGTTGATGGCAGCGATATGAAAGGAATTTTAAGACTTCTGAAAGAAGCATCCAATATTGAAGGCCCGGTCATGGTGCATGTCTTAACACACAAAGGTGCAGGATATCTGCCGGCGGAACGTCATCCGGCGAGATTTCATGGTACAGAGCCGTTTGATATTGAGACCGGATTGCCAAGCAAACCGAGAGTGAAAGCAAACTATACAGATATTTTTTCAACGGTGATGCGTAAACTCGGTGACCGTGATGAAAAAGTGGTGGCGATCACGGCGGCAATGACGGACGGTACAGGACTGAAACGTTTTCACAATATGTTCCCGGATCGCTTTTTTGATGTTGGGATTGCGGAGGAGCACGCAGTTACTTTTGCAGCGGGACTTGCAGCGGCAGGGTTAAAACCGATCTTTGCGGTATACTCATCCTTCCTGCAGCGTGCATATGACCAGATCCTGCATGATGTGTGTATTCAGAATCTGCCGGTTGTTTTTGCAATTGACAGGGCAGGACTTGTGGGCAGCGACGGAGAGACACATCAGGGTATTTTTGATATATCATACCTGTCCACGATTCCAAACATGACGATCATGGCACCCAAAAATAAATGGGAGCTTTCCGATATGATCAAATATGCGGTTGATTTCCCAACACCAATTGCGGTGAGGTATCCGCGTGGGGAAGCATATGACGGACTGAAAGAATACAGGCAGCCGATTTCCGTCGGTAAGAGTGAATGGATCTACCGTGAATCTGAGATTGCACTGGTTGCATTCGGATCAATGGTTAAAACAGCTGAAAAAGTGCATGCGTCATTAAAGGAAGAGAGCATCCAGGCAAGTCTTATCAATGCCCGCTTTGCAAAACCACTCGATACGCAGATGTTAATGGAGGCTGCATCAAAACATACACTGATCGTTACCATGGAAGAAAATGTTATAAATGGCGGCTTCGGAGAGCATATTACCCGTTTTTATAATGAACAGGGAATTTATGTGAATGTACTTAATATTGCAATTCCGGACGAGTATGTGGAACATGGAAATGTCGATATTCTTTACCGTGAAGTAGGGATTGATGCAGATACCATATTAAAACGGATCAAAGAGGCTTATCGTCCATTATAAGGCAGAAAGGATACAGATTCATTGAAAGAAAGATTGGATATACTGTTGGTAAACAGAGGACTGGCACCGTCCAGGGAAAAAGCAAAGACAATGATCATGGAGGGCAATGTGTTCGTGGAAAATGAACGCGAGGACAAAGCGGGTTCCATGTTTGATACAGAGGCAAAGATCGAGATAAAAGGAAATACATTGAAATATGTAAGCAGAGGCGGATTAAAGCTTGAAAAAGCAATGACACATTTTGATATCGACTTAAATGACAAGATCTGTATGGATATCGGGGCGTCAACCGGAGGCTTTACAGACTGCATGCTTCAAAATGGTGCAAAAAAAGTGTATTCTGTTGATGTAGGATATGGTCAGTTTGCATGGAAATTAAGACAGGATCCGCGTGTGGTCTGTATGGAAAAAACCAATATTCGTTATGTGACACCACAGGATATCGATGATGTATTAGATTTTGCATCAGTCGATGTCTCATTTATTTCCCTGACGAAAGTACTTGGTCCTGCGAGAGAATTGTTGGCGGATGGCGGTGAGATGGTGTGCCTGATCAAACCACAGTTTGAAGCGGGAAGGGAAAAAGTAGGGAAAAAAGGGGTGGTGCGTGATAAATCCGTACATGAAGAAGTGATCGATAAGGTGATATCATTTGCACTTTCCATCGGATTTTCTGTATTTCATCTGGAATACTCGCCAATCAAGGGACCGGAAGGAAATATTGAATATCTTGTGCACCTGAAAAAAGAAGCGGAAGCCGGACAGGCAGGCGTGGAAGAATCTGTTGATGTACAAAAAGTGGTAGAGGCAGCACATGGAGAACTGGACAAATAAATGAAAAATTTTCTGATTATCACAAACTATTATAAGGATTCTAAAGGAAAACTGACCAATCGTATCAAAGAATACATTGAGAAAAAGGGTGGCTCCTGCAGTGTTTTTTTTAGTAATGGAGAAACACCGGGGGAGGCGGCACCGCACAGGGAAGATATTCCAAAAGAAACACAGGGAGTTTTAGTGCTTGGCGGAGACGGTACGCTGATCCGGGCTGCAGCTGCGCTGGTAAAGAGCAGACTGCCTTTGATCGGTGTCAATCTTGGAACGCTGGGATATCTGTGTGAACTTGAAGAAAAGGATGTATTTGCGGCAGTTGATAAGCTGATGGAAGATGACTATATGGTCGAAGAACGGATGATGCTTGGCGGATATGGAATCAAAAATGGAAAAATCCTGCCGGCAGAAATTGCACTCAACGACGTGGTGATTCACAGGACCGGAGCACTTTCCGTGGTAAATCTGATCGTCTATGTCAATGGAGAGTATTTGAACACATTCCGCGCAGATGGAATCATTATATCGACACCGACCGGTTCTACAGGGTATAATATGTCTGCAGGCGGTCCGATCGTAGATCCGAAAGCACAGATGATGCTGATCACGCCGATTAATGATCATAACTTAAGTTCTAAAAGTATTGTGATCAGTGCAGATGAAGAGGTTACCGTAGAACTCGGAAAGCGCCGTTCCCAGAAAGACGAGATGGTAGAAGTCAGTTTTGATGGAGACAGCAAGGTGCGTTTGGAAGTTGGAGACCGTTTTGTGGTGCGCAAGGCAGAAGATACCGCAAGGATTTGTAAACTGAGCAGTGAGAGTTTCCTTGAAATACTGCGCAGGAAGATGAGTGCTTATACATAAGAGAGGATATATCTTTAGAACAGGAGAAAGTATGAAAACAAAGAGACAGGCAAAAATACTTGAACTGATAAAAAAGAATAATATCGAAACCCAGGAAGAATTATCAGATTATTTAGAGAGGGAAGGGTATCAGGTGACCCAGGCGACGGTTTCGAGGGATATTCGGGAATTAAAGCTGACAAAAGTAGCAGTCAATGGGGGCAGGCAGAAGTATGTTGCATTGATGGAGGCAAATGAGGATCTGTCTGAAAAATATACAAGAGTGTTCCGTGATGGATTTGTTTCCATGGATATGGCACAGAATATTCTTGTGATCAAGACCGTGTCAGGAATGGCAATGGCGGTGGCTGCAGCACTTGATGCAATGCATCTGCACGAAGTGGTGGGCTGTATTGCAGGAGATGATACAATCATGTGCGCAGTCAGAAGTGTACAGGAAACGGTTGAAGTTATGGGACGGTTGCGCAAAATTGTAGAAGAATAACAGGCTGTCAGAAAAGAGGAGATACTTCCGGGAGAGAATGCGCAAAGAGAGCGCAGGAAGGAGATTCTATGTTACAAAATCTACATGTAAAAAACTTGGCACTGATTGATGAATCAGAGGTTGATTTCGCCGGGGGACTGAATATTCTATCAGGTGAGACAGGTGCTGGAAAGTCGATTATCATCGGATCAATCAATCTTGCACTTGGGGGGAAAATCCAAAAAGAAATGCTGCGTGACCCGGAAAAAACAGCACTTGTGGAACTTATTTTTTCTGTTACGGAAAAACAGAAAAACATATTGAAACAGTTAGATGTGGAGATTGAAGATGATGAGGTTATCTTAAGCCGCAGAATTACGGGTGGACGTGGTGTATCGAAAGTCAATGGAGAGAGTGTGCCGGCTTCAAAAGTAAGAGAAATTGCTTCGGTTTTGATAGACATTCATGGACAGCATGAGCATCAGTCACTTTTATCGAAAAAAAAGCATTTAGAGATCCTTGACAGTTATGCAAAAGAAGAAATCGAACAGCCGAAAAAGGAATTGGCAGAAGCTTATAAGGACTATAAGAAATTTGTGTCAGAGCTAAATGATGCAGATGTGGATGAGGAAGAACGATTAAGGGAAGTCTCATTTTTAGAGTATGAAGTTGGTGAGATTGAAGAAGCAGGACTTACGGTGGGCGAAGATGAGGAAATAGAGACGCAGTATAAGCGTTTTATCAATGGAAAGAAGATTTTAGAAGCACTGAATCAGGCATATCAGTATACCGGGGGAATGGATCAGGCATCGGAGCTGACCGGACGTGCGTTAAGAGAACTCTCCGGCGTATCGGCATATGATGAGAAAATTGCCGATATGGAAGAGACTCTTACACAGATCGATAATCTGTTAGGTGATTTTAACCGCGAGATTGCGGACTATCTGGAAGATACGGATTTTGACGAGGAAACATTTTATCATTTGGAAAAACGTCTGGATGAATTAAATCATTTAAAGTCAAAATATGGAAGTACCATTGAGGAGATCTTAAGCGCGTGTGAAGAAAAAAAGGAACGTCTGCTTCGCTTAAAAGATTATGATACTTACCTGGCAGATTTAAAAGAAAAAGTAAAATGCGCAGAGCAAAAACTGCAGAAAAGCTGTAAAAAAGTATCTGACATCCGTAAAAAATATGCAGAAAAACTGGTTGCCGCGGTGACGGAAGCATTGAAAGATCTGAACTTTTTAGATGTTGTATTTGAGATGCGTTTTGATAAGCTGTCAAATTATACGGCAAACGGATATGACGACGCAGAATTTATGATTTCAACAAATCCCGGAGAACCGGTGCGTCCGCTTGGAAAAGTGGCATCCGGAGGCGAACTCTCGAGGATCATGCTTGCGATAAAAACAGTACTCGCGGATCAGGATGAGGTTGAAACACTGATCTTTGACGAGATTGACAGTGGAATCAGCGGGCGTACTGCACAGATGGTTTCCGAGAAAATGAATCTTTTAGGACACACACATCAGGTCATCTGCATCACACATCTGCCGCAGATTGCCGCGATGGCGGATGCACATTATCTGATTGAGAAGGCTGTCTCAAATGGTGCAACCGTATCAAAAATCAGACGGCTTGCAGAAGCAGAGATCGTGGATGAATTGTCCCGTATGCTTGGCGGTGTTGAAATTACGGATAAAGTAAGGGAAAGTGCACGGGAAATGAAAGAACTTGCTGCAAAAAAGAAAAATTAATAATTCCAAAAAGCGGCTGGATTGTAAAGAAGTGGCAGGGCAGTTTGGATAAATAACGGCGTGAAAAAGAAAAAAGCACATATAATAAAAAGGAGATATCGAAACAGGATATCTTCTTTTTTTGCGAAAGATGGGGAAAACAGGAGAGGAAAAATGAAAAAGATAAGTGCTTATTATAGAATTATGCTGAATCTTACCTGTATGGGTTTCTTTTTTACGCTGCTTTTTGCTGTGAGATCATTTGAGAATGCTGTGCCGGATGAGATATATGTGCGGGCGGGAGAGACGGTATCTTATGATTTTAAAGTTCCGGTCAGTATTGTGCTAAAGCAGGACAGTACGGAAGTGTTTGAATATCAGACAAAAGATTCACCGTTCATGTATCATGTGAATTGCAGATTATTTGGAATATTTCCTGTTAAGGATATCACGGTCATGCTAGTGGAGCCGGAAACAGTTTATGCCAGTGGAATGCCGGTTGGAATTTATGCAAAAACGAAGGGCGTTCTTGTAATTGGGAATGGAGAGGTAGAGAGAACAGATGGAAGAGAAGTAAAACCGTCAGAAAATCTTGTGAAAAGCGGAGATTACATTGTCAGTGTCAACGGAAGGGCAGTCAGTGAGAAGGAAGAACTTGCTATAGCAGTGAATGAAGCCGGAGCAGGAAAAGATATTCTTGGGATCATGCGTGGAGAGGAGTATATTGAAGTTTCTTTAGATCCGGTGAAAAGTGTCAGCGGAAAATATATGCTCGGTATCTGGGTGAGGGATGATCTTGCGGGAGTGGGAACACTCACGTATTACAGAGCAGATGGAACCTATGCGGCACTTGGACATGCAGTGAGTGACAGTGATACCGGAACAATTATGAGTATGGCAGAAGGGTATCTCTATCACACGGATATTGTGGGTATCAAGAAAGGTAAGTCAGGTACTCCCGGAGAACTTTCCGGTATTATTCAATACGGAGACAGCACAAAAATAGGATCGATCATGCAGAATACCGGTCTGGGCATTCATGGAGTCTTAAACGGAAATTTGAAGTGGTTAGAAAACGGGGAGTGTTATGAAGTGCGTTATAAACAGGATATTAAAATTGGAAGTGCATTTATTGTATCGTCTGTTTCCGGTGAGAGCAAAAAATATGAGGTGATGGTGGAGAGTGTTGATTACAGGGGAAGTGAGGAAAATAAGGGAATCCTGATCCGGGTTACAGATCCCGAACTGTTAGAACTGACAGGTGGAATCGTACAGGGGATGAGCGGCAGTCCTATCATTCAGGACGGAAAACTGATTGGAGCGGTTACGCATGTGCTTGTCAATGATCCAACCATGGGCTATGGGATATTCATTGAGAAAATGCTTTGACATCACAGACAAATATGATATTATTAAACAAAAAGTGACATTTTTAAGTAGGTAACATATGCATACAGAGAGTGAAATAGATAAATTAGCAGCAGAATATATGGAGGAAGGCCGGGTAGCCTTTTTTGCAAAAGAATTAAATAAAGCGGCAACTTTAACGCAGAATGCAATGGATATTTATCGGACGGAAAAAAATTATGAACAGTATGCATATGCGCAGAATATGATGGGCGTCATCTATGGTTCACTTGGAAATGAATCAGCTTCAATGGATTGTTATTTAGAAGTGCTGGAATGTTCAAAAAGACATGGAATATCGTCCGTTCTGGCATTGGCATACAACAATATCGGTTCCAGATATCAGGAAATACAGCAGCATCAGAAGGCAATTGGATATTTTGAAAAGTCTGCAGATGAACTTGAAAAAATTACGGACACAGAGAATGAGAATTTTCAAATAAGGTATCTGATCACACACATGAATCTTATGAAGTCGTATGGAGAACTTGACCGGCTGGATGATGCATGTGAAGAACTTCATAAATTAGAAAAATGCAGCAAGAGTATGATAAATGAAATGTACAGATACTCCTATCTGACATTGAAATCCAGACTTTACTGGTGCATTGGGAAAAAAGAATATGTGTATGAGAATCTGGATGAACTGATAAAAGGCGGCATTGATGATTCAAATGCAGCAGATTATATTGAAGATATGAGTGATTTGTGCGGACTGCTTGATATCGATTGTTTTAAACAGCATAATGATACATATGGACATATTCACGGTGATCGCTGCCTTAAAAATGTTGCAGATGTCTTGAAAAAGTCAGTTGAAAAAATGGAAAAGCATATAGATTTGGCGGAGATGAATTTGTTCTGCTCATCCAGAACGGAGAAGAAGAAACGATCACAGATATTGCAGAAAACATAAAAAAGGAACTGCAGCAGTTGCATATAGAAGAAAGCGATTCAGGCAGACAGACGACCGTTACGATCTCACAGGGATATGCCAGTTTTCTGCCAGGCAGGCAGGAAAACAGATATAGCCTGATTGAACATGCAGATAAAGCATTGTATGAGGTAAAAGAAAACGGACGGGATGGGTTCCGCATTATTGTAGAATAATTCATAATATATATAAATTTTTGCACTTGACGACCGCGTTCGACAAAATAATTTGACTAAAAATAAGTATCATCAATTTGCAAATAATTCATGATAATAGGAAGTTTGCACTGCACACTTTCTATTGTTTTGTCACAGGAGGGCTTGAAATGGAAAAATTAAGTGTAGCAATTGCTGATGATAATGAGATAATGTTACAGTTATTAGGGGATATTATCGAAAGTGATGACGAATTGAATGTGGTGGGAACAGCAAAAGACGGTGAGGAAGCTTATCGTGTGATAAAAACAAAAGAACCGGATATTGTACTGCTTGATATCGTAATGCCCAAGTTGGATGGACTTGGGGTACTTAGTCGTGTGAACAAAGATAAGACAATCAAAAAACACCCGGCATTTATCATGATCAGCGCAATCGGACAAGACCGTATTACGGAAGATGCAATCAACATGGGTGCATCTTATTATATTATGAAGCCATTTGACAATGATATGATCATTGACCGGATCAAACGGATTAAAAACCGCAGTGTGCCGGGAATAGAAAAACGTAAGGTAAACGCATATGAGAAAGCAGAAGCAGTCAGTGAGCGTAGTCTTGAAGCAGATGTAACAGAGATTATTCATGAGATTGGTGTTCCGGCACATATCAAAGGATATCAATACTTAAGGGATGCCATTGTTATGTCAGTAAACGATATGGAGATGTTGAATTCTATTACGAAGATCCTCTATCCGACTATCGCAAAGAAATATCAGACGACATCAAGCAGGGTGGAGAGAGCAATCCGTCATGCGATTGAGGTCGCGTGGAGCAGAGGAAAAATGGATACGATAGATGAGATGTTCGGTTACACGATCCACAATGGAAAGGGAAAGCCAACCAATTCGGAATTTATTGCATTGATCACGGATCGTATTCGATTGGAACATAAAATGTATTAATACTTTTCAGAAAAGTGAAAAAGAGTTATAATATTCTTTAGATTTTCAAAAGTTTATAAAAAAATAAATTTTTGGGCTGGAGGGTTTATGACATGAAAAAAATATTATTTGCGGCTTCAGAAGCTGTGCCTTTTATGAAAACCGGAGGACTTGCAGATGTAACAGGCTCATTGCCGAAATATTTTGACAAGAAGAATTACGACGTGAGAGTTATTCTTCCTAAATATGTCTGCATGGATGAACGGTGGAAAGGACAGCTTCATTTCTTGTGCCATTTTTACGTGAATCTGAGCTGGAGAAAACAATATGTCGGTATTTTTGAGACAATGTATGATGGGATCACTTACTATCTGGTAGACAATGAATTCTATTTTGCCGGAAATGCACCATATAACAATATTTATGAGGATGTAGAGAAGTTTGCATTTTTCTCAAAGGCAGTGTTAGAGGCATTGCCGTATCTTGATTTTTGTCCGGATATCATCCACTGTCATGACTGGCAGACTGGACTGCTTCCTGTATTTTTGCGGACCTTATATGGAGATGAAGAATATTATACAGGCATAAAGACGGTATTTTCCATTCATAATCTGAAGTTTCAGGGAAGATGGAAACTGCCTGCTGTTATGGATATTACAGGGTTGCCGGAACAGATTTTTACATCGGATAAGTTAGAGTCGTACGGTGAGGCGAATTACTTAAAAGGCGGTGTAGTTTATGCGGATGCGGTCACTACCGTCAGCCCGACATATGCTTATGAGATTACCACACCGGAGGGCGGTGAAGGATTAGAAGGACTTATGTATGCGTGCAGGGATAAACTTTCCGGGATTCTGAACGGATTGGATTATACCGAATACGATCCACAGAGAGATGTCTATCTGTCTAATCATTATAACGAGGTAAATTATAAGGAAGGAAAGGCACTTAACAAGGCATGCCTGCAAAAAGAGGTTTCCCTTCCGGTAGACGGAGATGTATTTTTGATCGGCATGGTGTCACGGATGACAGATCAGAAGGGGTTTGATCTGATCGCATACATTTTAGATGAACTGCTTAGTACGGAACGGGTACAGTTTGTTGTTGCAGGAACCGGGGAGGCACGTTATCAGGATATGTTGTCTTATTTTGCAGGAAAATATCCGGATAAGATGAAGGTGCATATTGGATATTCGGAAGAACTTGCACATCAGATTTACGCCTCCTGTGATGCATTTTTAATGCCGTCCCTGTTTGAACCGTGCGGGTTAAGTCAGTTGATGAGTCTCCGTTATGGCACAGTTCCGATTGTACGGGAAACGGGCGGACTTAAGGATACGGTCGTTCCATATAATGAATATACAAAAGAGGGAACCGGTTTTTCTTTTGCAAATTACAATGCACATGAGATGCTTGCAACGATCCGTTATGCATTATCTGTATTTTACCAGCATAAAAAAGATTGGGATATACTGGTGAAACATGGCATGAGTCAGGATTTTTCGTGGAACGCATCCGTGGCGGAATATGAAAAATTATACGACAGTCTGATGATAAAATTTACATGGTGATACGGCTGCTTTCCCTTGAAAAATAATATACATGGTCGGAGAGAATATCCTCTGTGGAAAGTTGTGTGGCATTGACTTCCCGGACCATTTCTGAAAGTTCCCGGTAGGACTGCTGGCTGGTGTCCTGAAAATCATTTTCGGAAGAAAGCAGAGGATCAGGCGATGAGGCAAAAGAATTGACAGGGATAATAAGAACTTCATGGATGCTGCTTGGAAGGATGTAGAGATCGCTTCTTAAGCGCTCGGCAAAATTTTTTAGCAAATCCTGATATAGAATGCAGGCAGAGCCGTTTAATTTTGTGCGATTGGAAAGCACGTACATCGGGAAAGGTGCAGGTGGCGTGAGGAGAGCAGAACTCTCATCATCAGAAAGAAGTTCTTTTAGCACGTCGCTCATATTGCGCAGTTCGTAATGCTGGAGATCCGGTGTGTTTTTGCATGCGAGTGCATATAGGTCATCTTTTGTGATATTCCAGAAGGAAAGATGATGATTATGTATCAGGATCGTTGCAGAGCTGCCATGGGACGCCGCAGGGCTGGAAGTGTTTTCTTTTGAAAATGACTGGCTGATATCATCCGGGTAAATACCGATCAGGCAGTTGAATACAATCGCTAAATCGAGAAATCGAAAATGGGGAACGTCTGCTAACAGAGTTTTGTTGCGCTCATAATTGATCAGTTTAAAGATAATCCGGGACTGCACTTTTTCATAGTTTGTGAAAAAAGAGATGTCGACACTGTGAGCAGGTTTATTTTGCTGATAAATGGTTCGGATTTCGGTACAGATATCAGAAAAAGACCGGCCGTTTTCGTATGCGTGAAAATAGTCATTTAAGTAAATCGTTGGTGAGATATTACAGCCCGGAATTAAAACGGTCAGTCCGTCTAAGTGGGTATTGTTATTTTTTAAAATGTCCTGAAGGATAATGGAGACGTCAGAACCAAATGAGTCCTGTAAAGATTGTCTGATCTGCTGTTTAAATGTCTGATATGTCATAAAGACCTCCTGTAAGTATGATCTATTTCCGGGATAAAACTATGATGTATCCGGAATAAATCTGCAATGCAGGAGAAGATAGTTCTGTCTGTGAAATTGTTATCAATAGTATCTATAGAACGGGGAAAGTCCACGCAAAAAATAGCGTGGACTTACTATAACACATATATACTACAAATGCAAGAAAAATTATTCGGATTTTAATTTTTTCCAGAGATAACTATAAAGAGAAGTTGTGGACTCATCAAACTGTTTGTACACAGTACAGTTATCTAAAGTTTCCTGTGGAGGGAAAATTGTGGTATCACTCAGAGCCTCCTCATCCAGCTGATCGATTACGGCGAGATTTGGTGTGGCATAGCAGACGTAATCGAAATTTTTCATGGCAACATCCCCGCGACAGAGAAAATCAAGAAATTTTTCGGCATTTTCCTGATTTTTGCAGCTTTTTGGAATGAACCAGGAATCGATCCAGAGGTTTGAACCTTCTTTTGGGACCGTATAGGAGAGGTCATCATTTAATTCCATTGCAGTGGCAGCTTCCCCGGAATAAACCAGTGCCATTGCTGCATTACCGGCAGCCATTTCATCAGCGGTTTCATCCACATAATAGGCGTAGACAAGAGGTTTTTGCTTAATCAAAAGATCAACAGCTTCATTCAGTTCGGTTTCATTTTCTGTATTGATGTCATAATTTAACAGACGAAGAGCCGGAACAAACGAATCACGCACAGAATTCTGCATGATAATGGAATCCTTATAGTGTTCATCCCACAGGATGTTCCAGGAGGATACTTCGTCATCCGTGACCATGGTGGTATTGTAGAGTATGCCTAGCGTTCCATAAAAATATGGCATGGAATAGGAGGCATCCGGATCAAAAATCCTTGCGGCATCAATGATTGAGGAATCTATATTTTTGTAATAAGTAAAATTGTCAAAGTCGATTTTCTTTGCTTCACCTTCGGAGATCAGACGTTCTACCATATAGTCGGAAGTACAGATCAGATCATAGGCGATGGAACCGGCTTTATATTTGGTGTACATTTCTTCAGGACTTTCGTATTCTTCTAGTTTGACATGAATGCCGGTTTCCTGTTCAAACAGTTTTAAAACAGAACTATCCATGTACTTTCCATAATTTAACACAACCAGTGAATTGTCGTCGGCTGTATCTTTAGTTCCACAGTCCGCGATAAAAAGGGTGCTGAGAAGTAAAAGCGGAATAACCATAGTTTTTTTCATCAAAATCTCCATTCTTGCCCGCCTTTTTGGGCATTACACGAATCTTTGTATCTGTCATAGAAATGAAACATTATCTGGCCTTATCTGATCTGCGGTTCATGACAAGCAGCAGAAGAAATGCGGCAAAAAACAGCAGTGTGGAAAGTGCATAAAGTTCCGGGCGCACACCTTTTCGAAGCTCCGTATAGAGCATGGTCGAAAGGGTATTCACACCGGCACCTTTCGTAAAAAAGGTGATGGAAAAATCGTCTAAAGACATTGTAACCGCCATTAAAAACCCGGAAAATACACCGGATTTTATGTCTGGCCAGATCACTTTATAAAAGGCATAAAGCGGTGAGGCACCAAGATCTAAGGCAGCTTCATAAGTGTTTTGGTTTACCTGTTTTAATTTTGGAAGTACATTCAAAATTACATACGGAATATCGAATGTGATATGTGCGATGAGTACCGTCACAAACCCAAGATTCAAAAACTTTACAAAAAGCAGCATAAGCGATATTCCAGTCACAATATCTGCATTTAACAGTGGAATATTGGTAGCACCGAGCATCAGTGTGGTGCCACGTTTTTTCATCGCACTGATCCCGATAGCAGCAAGTGTGCCGATCAGTGTGGAGAGCACTGCGGCACAAAGTGTAATCTGAAGTGTCATGATCAGTGCACTCATGATCGTTTCATCCGTAAAACAGGAAGCGTACCATTTTAAAGTGAATCCACCCCACACGACTCTTGATTTGGAATTGTTAAAGGAAAGAATGACCAAAACAAGAATCGGGAGATATAAAAATAAAAAGATGACCGCAAGATAAATGCGGGATGCAGCCTTCTTTAACATACAGCAGTTCCTCCCTGATCTTTATCAAAAATATTCATGACCGCCATACTTGCGATGACGAAAATCATAAGAACAACGGAAAGACCGGAACCTAAGTTCCAGTTGCTTCCCTGCATAAATTCCTGTTCAATGACATTTCCAATCAAAAGAACTTTACCGCCGCCGAGCAGATCGGAGATTACGAAAGAGGTAAGAGCAGGAACAAAAACCATGACGATTCCGCTGATGATACCGGAGAGTGTTAGTGGAAAAATAATGCGGATCAGTATGGTCAGGGAATTAGCACCGAGGTCTTTTGCAGCTTCGATGACATCCGATTTGATACGCGCCATAGAGTTGTAGATCGGCAGGATCATAAATGGAAGAAAATCATATACCATGCCGAATACAACAGCAGTCGGTGTGTTTAACATTTTTATTGGACCGAAACCAAAGTGTCCAAACAGTGCATTTACAATACCGTTGTTAGAAAGCAGCAGTCTCCATGCAAGAATACGCAGCATAAAATTCATCCACATCGGAAGCACGAATAAAAATACGACGAAACTCTGATGCTTGAAATGAAAGCTGTTTAAAATCATGGCAAGCGGGTAGGCGAGCAGCAGACAGACCAGTGTGCAGAAAAAACCAAGCTTTAAGGAAAGCAGAATGGATTTTACATGCACCGGATCTGCAATCGCTGCGATATTGTCCCAGGTAAAGGCGCCTGCAGGATTGGTAACGGCATAATATAAGATAATAACGATCGGCAGCAGGATAAACCCGATCATCCATACCAGATAGGGCCCTGCTAACAGCTGTCTGCCTAATTTACGCATTGATCTCCACAGCCTCCTCATCTTCAGATTCCGGTTTGTTCATGATCTGGATATTAAATGGAATCACGCTGATGCCGACATGTGTGCCGACCGGATACATTTTTGTAGTGTGAACCAGCCATTCATAGCCATTTGCCATAATGCTGATCTCATAGTGGACACCCTTAAAAATAATGGATACGATATCACCATCCATAAAACCTGCCCCGGGCTCTGTGATCTCAACATCTTCCGGGCGAATCACAACATCGACAGGCGTATTACAGCCAAACCCTTCGTCAACACAAGGAATCTTTACAGCCAGAATTTCTACAACTTTGTCCTGAATCATGGTTCCATTTATGATGTTACTGTCGCCGATAAAATCAGCAACAAATGCATTGACAGGCTCATTGTAGATCATCTCCGGAGTACCGATCTGCTGGATATAGCCCTGGTTCATGACAACGATCGTATCGGACATGGTCAGTGCCTCTTCCTGGTCATGTGTAACGAACACGAATGTGATGCCAAGCTCATTTTTCAGACGGATCAACTCGTATTGCATGTCCTGGCGGAGTTTTAAATCAAGAGCACCGAGCGGTTCATCTAAAAGGAGAACTTTGGGTTCGTTTACAATGGCGCGGGCGATTGCGATACGCTGCTGCTGACCGCCGCTCAAAGAGTCGATGGAGCGGTTTTCAAAACCTTCCAGATTTACTAATTTCAGTGCATAACGGATTTTATCATTGATATATTCTTTGCTTTTTTTCTTAATCCGCAGTCCAAACGCAATATTTTCTGCAATCGACATGTGCGGGAAAAGTGCGTATTTTTGGAAAACCGTATTTAAGTTGCGCTCGTTTGGCGGCAGTGACGTGATATCTTTGCCGTCAAAAACAACACTTCCGGCATCCGGTGTCTCAAAACCGCCAATGATACGAAGCGTAGTTGTTTTTCCACATCCGGAAGGACCGAGAAGTGTGATAAATTCATTTTCACGGATATATAAATTTAAGTCATCCAGCACGACATGATCGCCGTAGGATTTTGAAATACCTGTCAGATTGATCAATTTTTTGCTCATTTGTGTTTAAAGCGTTTCTTTATAAATAGCAGAAGAAACGATGTCCCTTTCTAAGTGGTATGTAAAATACAGATTAAAAACTTGGAGGTGTGGATACCCAGATCAGGATGGCATCCCGGTTTCCGTTGTTTTCCAGACGGTGTTTTTTCCCTGCCTGAAAATAAAAAGACTCACCTGCACGTACGGTATATGTCCTTCTGCCGTAAAAAACGCACACGGTTCCTTTTAGTACATAACCGAATTCTTCACCCGCATGAGGCAGATGTGTATCGGAGGAACCACCGGGTTTTAAAGTAAGGCGAACCGGCTCCATGCTGTTTTTCTGGGCATTTGGTATAATCCATTCGATCTTTTTATTTCCATCTTCACTGATTTTTTCAAAATAGTCATCTTTTTCAAATACGATCTGTTCCGGTTCTTCGTCCGTAAAAAATTCGGCAGGTGTTGTGCCAAGACACTGTATGATATCAAGCAGTGTGCCAATGGACGGAGAGTTCTGGTTGCGTTCCAGCTGGGAAATAAATCCTTTGGTCAGTTCGGAGCGGTCAGCAAGTTCCTGCTGTGTCAGACCGTACTGGATGCGAAGCTCTTTCATACGCTTTCCGATATCCATAGAAGTCTCCATTCTGTAATAATTTTGGTAATCGTAAAAATATATGTTTTGTTTACAATAGGTAAACAAGATTATTTTATGCATTTTATAGGAAAAGTCAATAAGAAATGAAAAAGTTGTTTAGCAATTAAAAAAATATGAAAAAAAGTATTGCATTTTTTCTAAAAAATGTATATACTAATCAAGTATGGCGCAAGTCGAAAAGACAGCCTGCATTGATTGCCAATATGGCTCAGTTGGTAGAGCAACGCATTCGTAATGCGTAGGTCGTCGGTTCGAGTCCGACTATTGGCTTATGGATTCCGGAATGCCGGAAGGATGAGAGAGCAAGTGGTTTCTGAAAAGTTCCGCTTGCTTTTTTAATTCATAGGATTCGGGTGTCAAAAGGTGCATCAGGATACGAAAGGAAACGGTATTATGGCAGAGGCAAAAAATATAATTTTAATTGGAATTGCAGGAGGAACCGGAAGCGGAAAAACGACTCTGGCGGATAAAGTGGTAGACAGTTTTGGCCGTGATGAGGTCAGTATTTTGCGGCATGATAATTATTATAAGCGTCATGATGAGATGAGCTATGAGGACCGGTCAAAACTGAATTATGACCATCCGGATGCGTTTGATACAGAACTTTTATGTGAGCATATCAGAGAACTGAAAAAAGGAAATGCGATTCAGATGCCGGTCTATGATTATACGATCCATAATCGCTCTGACAGGACGATTCTTGTAGAACCTGCGCCGGTCATCGTACTTGAGGGCATTTTGATTTTTGCAGAGCAGAGTCTCTGTGAGCTGATGGATATTCGTGTGTTTGTGGATACGGATGCGGATGTCCGTATTCTGCGAAGAATCGTAAGAGACGTAAAAGAACGCGGACGTTCATTAGACAGTGTCATAAATCAGTATCTGACTACAGTAAAACCGATGCATGAACAATTTGTGGAACCGAGCAAACGGCGTGCGGATATTATTATTCCGGAAGGCGGGGAAAATACGGTTGCATTAGAAATGTTGATCCAGAGAGTACGAAAGCATTTAGATGAAGCGTAAAAATTGAGAAGGTGTTGTCAGTTAAAATCGCACCGTGGCAGGAAACAAATCCGGCTGCGGTGCGATTTTTAATTCATGACAATAGAATGCCCGCAGAATATGCATTCTATTGTTTGCGATAATAGCATGTCCGCGGAAAACGCAATGAGAGTATATTTAATAAAGAAAAGATGCAGATACAGCGTCTGCCATGGCCCGGTAACCGGCATCGCTCGGATGCAGATGATCGCCGCTGTCATAACCTGACTTGAATGAAGTGGGATGACAGGTATCGCGCAATGCAAGATCAAAGTCAATACATCCCTCAAAGCCGTCTACAGAGCGGATCCATTCATTTACCTGATTTTTTAATTCCTCACGAAATGGAGCATATGTGCGCCAGCCCTCGATTGGAAGCAGTGTTCCGATATAAACAGATAATCCCAAAGCATGTGCCTGATCTGCGTACCATTTGAGTCCGTTTATGAGTTCTTCTGCGGTCGGAAGGTCGCTCATGGGGCGGAATAAATTGATGTCGCGTCCGACCGGATGGATGATGTCATTGATTCCCTGCTGGATGATAATGGTGTCTGCACCTGCAGTCGGTATTTCGTGTGAAAAGCGGTTGCTTCCTTTCAGACCGTACGAAGCGTAGGTGATACAGTCATACTGGCGCAGGATTCTTGTACCACTTGCAGCACGCCGTATAATGGAAGTATGATGTTTGCCTTCCTGCTTTAAACGCAGCGTTAATTCGTCCGGCCATGCCTGTGCAGTGATGGAGTCGCCATAACAGATCACAGCATGATTGTCCGGTGATGTTAAAATATCTATATTACTGAGAAAATAAAACCAGTTTGTTGTTTTACTTGTATCGGGAGAAAGACATCCCACAGAGGTCTGATCACCCAGCGAGAAAAAGCCTTTTGAGAGAGGGCCTGTAATCAGAACCGCTGACTGCATCAGGGTAAAATCCGCAAAATAAAGGTTGACGCAGAGTGTCTGATCGGTCTTGACCGGGAAAGAAATGTCATCACTTACGATCCGTCCGTGTGCGGAAAGTGTCACAGAAGTATTTCCGCCGAAAGTGATCTGTGCGGTTGCAGATTCTGACATAGGACAGGAAAGATCTGATTTTCCTGTGATGTTATCGCAATGGATGCTGTTACAGTCTGCAATGGAGACAGTTGCTTTTGTGATGGAGACAGGCTCACTGCCACAGTAATTATCAAAGGTAAATCTTAAGGCGGTTCCGTCAAACGGCGCATAGACCGGATAGCGTAGTGTGATATCTTTTGCATAACTCTCAGGACGGTGTTCTGCGATTGAAACCGCATTTCCCCACATGGAACACCAGGTCTGAGTTTTATTTATCGTTGTATTCATTGGGTTCTCCATTTCTGTCAGAAAGTTATTTACGTTGTACAAGTATACATCCTTTTTGAAGAAGGGTAAAGTGAAAACTACTTGTTCTTTTTGTTATAAGTTGTTATAATGTCGAAAGGCAACATGTCTTCGGATGGCGGAAGCGTTGATCCGGATGACATTACAGTAGAAAGAGGAGAGGGATTAAGGTATGAGTGAACCTGAAAATTATGTAAAAAAAGAGGAGCCGCGCGTATCAATAAAACAGCGCAGAAAAAAGAGCATAGGAGGCACACTGGGAACGCTGTTCGCAGAGAATCAGAGTATGCTGATGCTGTTTGCAGTCATTGTTGCAGCACTTGTGGTTATTCTGGTAGGAATCATCGCACTGCATATGCCGGTTGTACCGGTCTGCCTGATCGTGTTATTAGAGGCAGGGATTGCCTGCTGTCTGCATGATGTGCCGATCTGGCTGCATGCGATCGCTGTGATCGTTCAGATCATAGCAGGGGTTCTCACGGGAGCAACTGTTTTTATGGTGCTTTGCGTGGTGGAATATTTAGTCGGAATTTTATGCCTGCGCTATGTAAGAGATTAAGAAGAGAGCATGAAAACGGACTTTTGCTTTGGGGAGACTTTTAGCAGGAGTCCGTTTATATTTGTTCAGGAGGAAAAAAGGATGGATTTAAATCAATTATTTTGTGAAATGATCCGGTATTATAGTAATGATCCGAAAAGAATTCAGCATTTTACAAAGGTACACAGTTATGCAAAGCTGATCGGGAAACTTTCCGGCATGCAGGGCGAAGAACTTTTGACGCTTGAAGCAGCTGCCTATGTGCATGACATCGGAATCAGGGTAGCAGAGAAAAAATATGGAAACTGTAGTGGAAAACTCCAGGAGCAGGAAGGCCCCGCAGTGGCAGAGGAGATGCTTAAAGGACTGCATTTTGATGAGAATGTGATCCGCAGGGTGTCTTATCTGGTCGGACATCACCACACATATGATAAGATAGATGGGCTGGATTATCAGATACTGGTGGAGGCTGATTTCCTGGTCAATTTATATGAGGATGGTGTGACGAAAGAAGCTGTAATGAATGCGTACAAAAATATTTTTCGGACGGAGCATGGAAAACGTATCTGTGCGGAAATGTTTGGAATAGAGGAATAACAGATGGAATCACAGGAAAAGATTTTGGTATTCTGTTCCAGAGAAATCTGCTATTTGTCCGGGAATTTTTTCGCACATCAGCTTGCGGCGGCATTCGAAGATCTGGGGTATGAAACAACGGTATGTGAATTTACCGCCCAGGATGATTTGGATACCGTACTTTCCACGTTTTTTTGGAAAAAATACCGTGCAGTTTTTGATTTTAATTCACTGCTGCCACGGCTTGTAATGGATGATGGGACACCGGTGATCGATCTGATTGATGGTCCTTTTTACGATTACATTGTGGATCATCCATTGTTTCATTATAATTGTCTAATGACACAGGCAAAAAATTTTCATGCGATCGTACTTGACGAGGGGCAGGCAGAATATGTAAAAAGATATCATCCCCAGGTAAAGAGTGTACATATGCTTCCGCTTGGTGCAACAGTTGCTTTGTTTGACGGTGAAAAAAATCCGGCAGGCCATGTCCTTTTCATGGGAACTTATGATGCACCGGAAAAGGTATATGATATCGTAAAGGCAGCACCGGAGCCGTTTCGTGGGATGATGAAGCGAATCATAGAGATGAGGATAAATGCACCGGAACTTCCGATGGAAGAAGCGTTTGCGGAATGTTTAAAAGAAGATGGCATGGAACTTGACAATGCACAGTTTGCTCTTTTCATGAATGCGATGTATGCTTCAGACGCTTATATCCGGGATTATTTTCGAAAAGCAGCATTGGATGAACTCTTAAAAAAGAAGATACCGGTTCATTTAGTCGGTGAGGGGTGGGAAAAATATCAGACACCTTATAAGAAATACCGGACGATCGGGAAATCGGTTACCTTTGATCTGTCTTTTGAAAAAATTGCAAGAGAACAGATTATGCTCGATGTCTCTCCCATTTTTAACCGTGGCATCCATGATCGGGCAATCGCCGGAATGGCAAACCGTACTGTAGTGCTGACCGATGAAAATCCATACCGGCGTTCTAATTTTAAAGACCGCATGGATATGATGTTTTATTCATTGACAAGAATCGATTCGCTTTCGGAAGCTGCAGGAGAACTGATGGAAAATGAAGAACTCCGGATAAAAATCCGGGAAAATGCATACCGGACTTTTTGTACCGGGCATACCTGGAAGGCACGTGCAGAAGAAATACTGTCATGGGGGGCAAAAGATTGAAACAGAATTATCAGAAAATGTTAGAGGAAACCATAGCGAAAAATCAAAGCGAAAAAAAAGTTTCTTCCCTGTTGCTTCACAGCTGCTGTGCACCATGCAGTTCTTATTGCCTGGAATATTTATCACAGTATTTTAAAATTACAGTTTTTTATTATAATCCGAATATTTATCCGGAAGAAGAATATACAAAGCGTGTAGCAGAGCAGCAGCATTTTATTGAGAGACTGCCAGCAAAATATGCGATCTCTTTCGTGGAGGGAAACTATGATAAGGAACGTTTTTATCAGATGGCGCAAGGACTCGAAAATGTAAAAGAAGGTGGCGAACGATGTTTTCGTTGCTATGAAATGCGGCTTAGGGAATCGGCAGAAATGGCAAAAAAGCTTCATATGGATTATTTTACGACAACGTTGTCTATCAGTCCGCTCAAAAATGCGGAAAAATTAAACGAGATCGGAGACCGTCTGTCGGAACAATATGGGATTGCATATTTAAATTCAGATTTTAAAAAGAAGAACGGTTACAAACGTTCTGTAGAACTTTCAGAAGAATATGGGATGTACCGCCAGTATTATTGTGGCTGCGTATTTTCAAAGAGGGAGCGAGACGCACAGATTGCGGCGAAAGCTGCAGGTCAGGTGTGAAATACAAAGATACAATAAAAGTTTTAGGAGAAATGTCATGGAAAAAGAACAAAAAAGATGGGCCGTATGGCTGAAAGAACATAAGGAGGTAATCGGGTATATCTGGATTGGTGTTATTTTCATTTATGCGATTGTAAACGGCTTGTTTTTTACAAAAGTGCATGTTATGGATGGGACGGAAAAAATAACACAAAGAGTCCTGGATATTAAGAAGATTATTATCTTTTTGGCAGCAGGCGCATTCAGTGTGGCTGTGATCCGCTGGAAAAATAAACTGTCAGATGAGAGGCAAAAAGTAATCACTCTCATGATTACAGTATTATCACCTATCATAACTTTTGTTATGTTAGAGGTAATGTTTGAGTCGAACCTGTTTGCGCTTGGAGCAAGAAATTATTTCTTTAACCTGGTTGTCATAGCTTTTTTTGCAGTAATTTTTATTGCACTGTTTAACAGTTCTCACTGGAGTCTGATCTTGCCGGTCATTTTGTGGTTTGCATTTCAGGTGGCAAACTTATATGTCGCTGATTTCAGGGGAACAGC
>ULXP01080334.1_pt1 | contig 26053 bp, 29 predicted proteins | sample 1961351 | NCBI WGS metagenome assembly ULXP01 (sample SAMEA4835840, study PRJEB28245) | human gut metagenome | biome: gut microbiome; material: fecal sample | place: Denmark | collected 2008 | reverse complement strand
CCACAACAGAGTAGTCTTTTGACTACTCTGTTTTCTTTTTTATCTAAATTGGCTCAATTTCAATAGTTGGGGCAACCCGAAAAATTTGGTGGATGAAGTATTAAGAATTGTAAAGGAATCTGAAAGTAAGGATGAAGCCGTCGAAAAATTACAAGGATTAATCGAAAATAAGAATTCTATTTTTGGGGCTAATCAATGTCAAGAAAAAATCATATAAAAATTGATGGTATGCTTATCAGAACCGATAAGCAATTCAGACATCTGAAGAACTCACAGAAAGAAAAAATTAGTAATTGGCTTTATGATGAATACAAGAATGCTTACGATAAAATGGGAAAAGTACCTGATTCAAGAAGAAGTGAAGAAATAGTTTCTGCTGTTTATGAAAAAATTGAAAAGTGCGGTATTTGGATTCCTTATTATGAAGTTGAAAAATTTTATTGCAGTAAAAAGAATAAGTATCGCTAACGGTATGAAAATGTAAATCTATCTGCTACTGATTGATAAAACTTAATAATTTATGACAGAGTCAATTTTATAGAAATATAAAGTTGGCTTTTTTTTACTTTATAGGAAATTGCTCGAAAGCAACCGGGAACAGAAGTGAAAAATTATATGATCCTGTCTGCTCTGACAAGTGCAGCCCACCGGCTACTTTTTTATTTGGCAATCGTTTTAATTTTTTTGATTAGAACGGTTGCCTTTTTTATTTGCAAAAAATTTGAAAGGAATGATTTTAAATGTATTTTACCGACACACCCGAACTCAGGAAGTTTGAAAGGGAGATGCGACAGAAATCGAATTTTGACAGGAGAAATGATGATTGCTATAAAAATGAAATCTCACATTTCTCTGACAACAAAAATGTCAATACAAACAGAAAAAAAGAAGGAGATTGATTTTATGACAATAAAAATCAGAAGTCCCACTAATGGATATTGCTTGAATCAAAACTAAAAAATAGGAGATGTATAACTTGAACGAATATGAAAGACAGCGCAGAATCGCTGAAAGCACAAAGAAATTGTATCCGCCGGGTACAAGAATTGAGCTTTTAAGTATGAAGGACCCTTACGCACCTGTTCCGGCAGGCACAAGAGGAACTGTAAAATTTGTTGATTCAATGGGAACGATATTCCCCGAGTGGGATAACAATCGAACCATTGGTATCGTTCCCGGTGAGGACTCATTCAGAAAGCTCACGCAGGAAGAAATCGAAGCAGAAAAATTATCCGAAACAGAAGTTGAAGATGAAACTCCTGATGAGGATAACGGAATGACAATGGGAATGTGAGGTGAGGTTTAATCAATAAATCTTCGTTTGGAATGAAGATTTATGTCCATCAAATTCTTTGATATGTTTGCAGGCATAGGCGGTTTTCGTTCGGGACTTGAAGCCATTGGCGGTTTTGAGTGCGTCGGATACTGCGAAATCGACAAGTATGCAAAGCAGGCATATGAAGCAATGTACGATACGGGAGGTGAACTTTACTTTGATGACGCAAGAAAAATTGTACCCGAACAGTTACCCGATTTCGACCTTCTTGTTGGAGGATTTCCCTGTCAGTCCTTCTCAGTCGTAGGAGCGAGAAAAGGATTTGATGATATAAGAGGAACGCTGTTTTTCAAGATTGCTCGAATTGCTGCCGTTAAAAAACCTAAGTATCTCTTCCTCGAAAATGTTCCCGGTCTGCTTAACCACGACGAAGGCAGGACATTTGAAACAATCCTCCGTACATTGGATGGCTTGGGGTATGATGTGTGCTGGCAGGTACTTAACACCAAAAATTTCGGATTGCTGATAAAAGCTAAGACCAAAGACGGTTATCAGGTTGCATATCCCGGCGACAGTATTGATACTGCATTTTCGGGAGAAAATTCAAGGCGTGGTAGAGTCGGCAATCAGATAGCGCATACTCTGACAACCTCAGCAACGCAGGCTGTATTCTATCTTTTACCTGAAAGGGAAAATGATAGAATTAGCCATCGACCGTTGACACAAAGTGTCAAACCGGTCGGGAGAAATGAATCTAATGAAATGGACACTCGTGTCCATTTCATCGACCTGAACCCCGATCCGAAACTGACAGAAATTGCAAGGTGCATAACTGCAAGACAAGATTCGGGAATCAGTAACCACAAGGCTGAACATTCGGGTGTTTTCGTAGAAAGCACGAATATTGCAGATGATGAAAAATTCGCAGTTGCTTTTGTTGAGCCAAACGGAGAAGTTCATATCGGCAGAATAAGAAAACTTACTCCGAGGGAGTGCTGGAAATTACAAGGTTTCACAGATGATCAGTTTGACAAGGCAAAAGCGACAGGACTATCCGACAGCAGGCTCTACAAGATGGCAGGAAATGCTGTGACAGTGAAGGTAATCTCTGAAATCGGTAAGATTATTAAAAAGGCAGACAGTAAAATTTAAATAACAACAACTAATATCAATCGTTCCGAACGACTGGTATTGGTTTTCATATATAAGCCGTTGGTTGAGTTAAAAGCTTAATCAACGGCTTTTTGTTGTTTCTGGGGCGATTGGTATTCAGAAATGGAGTGATGAATATCAAAACCCCTGTGAGTTGGATGGGTAACAAAACATCCATCCTTCATATTTTGTACGCCCTGTTTCCTCTGAATTACGAAAGGTATATTGAACCGTTCGGAGGCTCGGGAGCTGTACTTTTAGGCAAGAAAAAGCCTGATAAGTTTGAGGTTTTCAACAATTATAACCATAATCTTGTAAACCTCTTTCGCTGTATGCGTGACAGACCTATGGCATTCATAAAAGAACTCGGATTTTATCCGCTAAATTCAAGAGATGATTTTAATGTAATCAGGGATTTCTTTAGACAGGAAAAGTTTGAGGATAAATACCTTGACGAGGAGTTGGAGCTGACGAAGATTATTGTTCCTGACTTGAAAGCAGAAGAAATCATACAGCTATATGTCAGAATGAAACAGGACTACGACTTGCGCAGAGCAGTAATGTTTTTTAAACTTCTACGATACAGCTATTCAAGTGGCGGAAAATCCTTTGCTTGTCAGCCCTTTTCAGTAGTGAGCCTTTTTCAACTGATAGAGCAAGTCGGTAAAAGGCTTGAAAATACTGTGATTGAAAATCAGGATTTCGAAGTTTTAATCAAGCATTATGACCGAGATAATGCCTTTTTCTACTGCGATCCGCTGTACTATTCAAGTGAGTATGTTTATCAATGTGGTTTCACTTGGGATGACCATTTGAGGCTGAAAAACGCACTTGCAAATGCAAAAGGCAAATGGCTTGTATCATACAATGATTGTAAAGAAATACGCAATTTGTACGACGGCTGTTCTTTCTTTGATTTTACAAGACTGCACAATATGAAACAGCGAATCAATGCAGGCGAGCAATTCCCTGAACTGCTAATCAGTAACTACGATATGTATGAAAGGCAGAGAAACAAGCCGTTGCAGTTGAGCCTGCTTGACTTGACAACCGAACAGCAAATTGATTTAGAACAAATTTTGAAGGAGTGTATTATTAACAATGGAAAATAGAATTTATGTAAGCATACCGCTTGACGCACTTATTGTATCAGGAATCACATCCGACTGTGCTGTGCAGATTTCAGCTATGGACGGAGCAATTCTGATTGAGAGGTGCGATGATGAGTGTAATGGTTGCGACTGCATTTGTGATGAATGCAAAGCGGAAAGCGAGGACGAGCAATGCTAAAAATGTACAGAGTTCTCGGTGAGAGAGGACGAATTACAATCCCCTACGAAATCCGCAAGCGAATCGGATTCAGATACAACGATGTTTTATCATTTACCCAGCAGGATGACGGCTCGGTAGTTATCAGGCGAGAAAAACTCTGCGACAACTGCCAGTACCTTGAAGAAGATTTTGAAGAAAACATAACTCTTGAAGATTTCCTTGACAGCCTGTCCGAGAAAGAACAGAGAGATGCACTTATACATCTTTCTCTGCTGTGGGCAGAAAAACAGAAACACTAAATCGGAGGTAAATTTATAATGGCACAGAATACAAATTTCAAAGGAAACAAATACAAAAATCAGAAAAGGAAACTGCCGTATATCAAGGTAAGGATTGATAAGCTCGTTGATGTAGAAGATTGCAACACAAAGGCATTTGCAAGCGTTACTGTTGGCGGTGCTGTTGCAATTCACGGAATCAGAGTGATGAACTCAAGAAAAGGACTGTTTGTTGCAATGCCTGCAAGTAACTATGTTGACGAAAACGGCGAAACGAAGTTCAGCGAGATTGTTCACCCGATTTCAAAGGAGTCAAGAGATATGCTAAATTGCAAGGTTATGGACGCATATCATCAGGCACTTTATGAACAGCAGAGTAAAGAAGAAACCGAGGCTATGTCGAAAGATGAATCGGAAAGCTTTACACAGACTTTGTGAATTTGTTTGAATGTTTGTTTTCTCTATTGTATAATTTAATATAATCTATTTTTTATTTGAAGTGGAGAATACAAATACGAACGGAGAAAAGAAAATGTTTAAATACTTAAAGAAAAAGCTTATTGATATGGTTTTTTTATGTCATACACCTAAATCAGCATTAAGTTGTCAGGATAAGAAGGATATAAAACAATATGGGCTTATACATTTTACCTTTTCGGAAAACATTAATGAGATATTGAAAAATGGCGTAATGCCCGGAAAAGAATATTTGTATCGAAAAGAAAAAAATCTTTGTTGGTTTTATATTAATTATCCTAAAGAGTATGAGAAAAATCTTGGTATTGTAAAAAGCAAAGGCAAGAGGTCAGGTGTTGATTGTTATATTGTTATAAAAGATTTTTCGGAGGAACAACTTAATAATATGCGTATAAGAAAAGAAAGTGATAATGCTGTGGTTCATATTGGAACATTAAAAACAAGCAATATGAAGGGAATGATGTTAAAAGATAAATAAAATTAAGTCTGGACATTTGAAATTCTTTGGATATACTTGTTGCTTGAAAGGACGGCGATAGTATGAAAAAGAAAATCGCAATAATGCTGACATTTATTTTAGCAGCAGGAACATTCACTTCTTGTACGGCAGAAGAAAAAGTAAATAACAGTTCTTTATCACCCACGGTTTCAACTTCCGTGGGTGTTTCTGTATCTACGGAAACTTCTGCACCGACAAACACCTTATCAACGGTAGAAAAGAAAGCAACGGAAACCACTGAAAAAGCCACAGTTGCAAAAGGAACAGAGCCTTCGGGACAGAATACCAAAACCGAAGAAAAAGCCGACAGTGGGCAAAATTCGGTGGTTGCTTCGGCAACGGATTCAATTCAGGAAACACAATCCGAGGTTCAGAACAACAGCAGGAATACAGTAAATAGTAATCACTCTAAATCAAAATCAAATGCTGAAAAAGAAACAGAAATTCCCACCGAAAAGCCGACTCAAAAACCGACGCAACTGCCTACCAAAGCAAAAACGGTTGATGTTCATTATGCGGTGAGCGCCTGCATAGCTTACGGGCAGCAGCTTGGAATGAAATACAATTCCTCGCTGAACACAGGCAACGCAAGCTGGTTCTCGCCCACAAACGCATCATATTATGATGATACGCAAAGCCTGACTGCAGATTGCTATGGTGATGTTGAGTATGTAGCCTACTACTTCCAAAGCAGTGGCATAGCTCCGAGAGACTTATCATTCAATGTAATCACAGAAAACAACAAAATATATGTAGTCTATTGTTGAACAGACGATTAAGCAAGGCACTCACTTCATTGTGGGTGCTTATTTTTTTGAAAGGAATGATTCCAATGAAAATAAACCAAATAACTCTAACAGACCTCCGCCGAATGAACGGCAAGGAAGGACTCATTTTGCAGGGCTGTGGCGGTGAAACACAGGACTGGGTGGACGGCATCAATAAAATGCTCACGGACAAAGGAATACTTCTTGACAATACAAAGTTTGAGCATGTTTCTGTGTTTCAAAATGACGGCGTTACCTGTATACTTTATCCATTTGAAGATGTCCACCTTGACATCGGCAAGCTTGCAATGTGGAGATTACAGTCATACACAGCATTTGCCGGAACTTGGCTTTCCGACTATGTGGAAAACAAGTTCGGTGGATTTATTACCGATGAGCAAATCAAAGCAGAAAAGGTCAAACCTGACTGTGCGTTGATAGGTCAGGATGGCAATATATTCAATCTGTTAGGAATTGCAAGTCACACTCTCAAACAAAACGGTATGGCTGACGAGGCAAAAGAAATGTGCAGTCGTGTTACGAGTTCGGAAAGTTACTGCGAAGCGCTGAACATTATCGGCGAATATGTAAATATTACGGATGGCAGTGAGCAGTCCGATGATATAGATGAAGATTTCAATGAAGGGCAGGCGATGAAATTATGATTGTATTTAAACAGAATAAGACGTCAATCGGGGCAAGGGTAAAATCTTGCCCCATATTTTTTATGAAAGGATTTTTAAAATGACTAAGTTAATCAGAAATAAGAAATTCACAAGAATAACTGCACTTTTACTCGTGGTTGCCGTAATATTCGGAACAATGTTCTCGCTCCCTGTAAGTGCGGCAAGCGGTGATAAGGTTACAATCACCTTTGATTACTGTTATGACAGCACCGGGAACACAATCAAATTCCAGCAGACCACAGTCAGCGACGGATACACGGTCGGAACTCCCGGAGAAGAGCTTTGCAAGATTTTTGCAGACGGCAAAGAAGCCTATTGCATTGAACCCGGTCACACTCTCTATTCAGGCAATACGCTGACCGAGGACGGTTCAACCGTGTGGAAGAATTTAGGTTCTGCAAAGCAGAAAGCAATAAATCTTGCTCTGCTCTACGGCAAACCCGGTTCGGGAAAAAGCTTAAGCGGAACAGAGGATCAGAAATGGATAGCAACACAGCTGATTGTATGGGAATTTGTTTCTGGTTGCAGAAGTACTGCTGACGGGTACAAGTGTACGAATACAAAGTTCATTGACGGTATCTGTGCGGACGGAGCAAACCCCGGAGTCAAGTCGGTTTACAATGCAATCTCAAAAAGCCTTGCAAATTACTCAACCGTTCCAAGCTTTGCATCGGCAATCGCTTCAAAGGCTGAAACCTATGAGATGAAATACTCTGACGGAAAGTACACTTTAACTCTTACTGACAGCAATAGTATTCTTTCGGATTTCAGCTTCAAGACAACAGGCGGTATGAGTGTATCTGTATCAGGAAACAGGCTGACCTTGACTTCAACTTCGACCGTCAACGATGCAGTAACATTCAACTCTGCAAAGTCAATGCCTGATGTCGGCAAAACTGTTCTTGTGCCATATGGTGACGCAAGCTTGCAGGATGTCATAACAGGTGTTGAAAACGACGCAGACCCGATAAGAGCATATTTCAAGGTCAAGACAAGCTCGGGCAATCTCAAACTTGTTAAAACCTCCGAGGATGGCAATGTTGCAAATATTGAGTTTACCGTCAAAGGCGATGGTTACAGTAAGACAGTTAAGACAAACTCAAAAGGTGAATTTGAATTAACCGACCTTGTCCCCGGAAAATACACGGTTACCGAGCATACTTCGACAGAGTATGCCGAACAAAAATCAAAGACCGTAAATGTTGAAAGTGGAAAAACGGCAACTGTATCTTTCAGTAATGTTCTTAAAAAGTGGAATCTTACTGTTACAAAAACAGACGCTGAAACAAAGTCTGCACAGGGTGATGCAACACTTGCAGGAGCAGTTTACGGAATCTACAATAACGGCAAGTTGGTTGACAAGTACACCACCGATAAAAACGGCAGTTTTACAACTTCATACTATGTGTGCGGAGATAACTGGACTTTGAAAGAAATTGAACCAAGCGAAGGTTATCTGCTTGACGAAACCGAATATCATATCGGTGCAGAGGCGAAAAAATATACACTTGAAAACAACAGCGTTTCAATTGGAGTAACCGAAGATATACTGAAAGGAAAAATTGCAATCATAAAGCACACCGATGACGGCAGTACAAAAATTGAAACTCCCGAAAAAGGTGCTGAATTTCAGGTGTATCTGAAATCATCGGGAAGCTATGCAAAAGCAAAAGAATCCGAAAGAGATAATCTTATATGTGACGAGTACGGCTTTGCGGAAACAAAGGATTTGCCTTACGGCACATACACTGTTCATCAGACCAAAGGCTGGAATGGAACAGAATTCATTGCTGATTTTGATGTGTTTATTTCTGAAAATAATAAGACTTACAAATACCTCATCAATAACGCAAGCCTTGAAAGCTATGTAAAGATAGTAAAGGTTGACAGCGAAACAGGCAAACAGATTCCGTATGCAGGCGCAGGCTTTCAGATTTATGATCCTAACGACAAGCTCGTGACTATGACCTACACCTATCCCGAAGTAACGACTATTGACACCTTCTATACAAATTCTGATGGTTACCTTATCACACCTGAAACTCTGCCCTACAGCAAAGGCTATTCAGTCGTTGAGGTGCAGGCTCCTTACGGATATGTGCTTGATTCAACACCGATTTACTTTGATATTACAGCAGAAAACACAACAGAAGAAAACGGTGTCACAATCGTAAAAACCGAGAAGAAAAACACTCCGCAGAAAGGTACAATTACCGTAGAAAAAACAGGCGAAATTTTCTCAAATGTAACTTCTTCGGGAGAAAAAGAAATAGTCTATCAGCCTGAATATTCTTTAAACAGTTTGTCGGGTGCTGTGTTTGAAATCTATGCAGATGAAGATATTACAACTCCTGACGGAACGGTCAGAGTAAAGGAAGATACGCTTGTAGATACCGTCATCACAGGGACGAATGGAAAAGCCACAAGCAATGAGTTTTACCTCGGTAAATACCGTGTTGTAGAAAAAACAGCTCCTTACGGATTTGTTCTGAACAAGACTGTAAATCATATAGAACTCACCTACTCAGGACAGAACGAAAAGGTGACAAGCACATCAACCTCATTTACAAATGATAGGCAGAAAGTCATAATTGACCTTACAAAAATTCTTGAACAAAACGAAAAATTCAACATCGGCAGTAATGACGAAATCCTCAATGTTTCATTCGGGCTTTACGCTGATGAAGATTTAAAGGCTTCAAACGGCACAGTCATTCCGGAGAACGGACTTCTTGAAATCATCACCTGTAATGAAAAAGGTAAGGCAACCTTTACAACCGACCTTCCGATTGGAAGTTACTATGTTAAGGAAATCAGCACTGACAGCCACTATATCCTATCTGAGAAAAAATACCCTGTTGTGTTTGAATACGCAGGACAGGATACAGCAACTGTTCATATCTCGGTTAATGACGGTAAAGAGATTGAAAATGAAATCATCTACGGCGCAATCAAAGGACTAAAGATTGACCGTGAAACAGGCGAAAATATTGCAGGCGCATTATTTGGATTGTTTAGTATTTATGAAATCAAATTCACAGAAGAAACAGCAATCCTTACAGCCGAATCAAATGAGGAAGGAATCTTCACTTTTGAAAATGTTCCATACGGCGAATACATTGTCTGTGAATTAAAGCCTGCCACGGGATATCTTCCAAATGGTGAAAGCTATCCCGTGACAATTTCAGAGAACAAGGAAGTTGTTGAAATTAACGTACTGAACGATAAAATTCCTGAACTGAAAACTACAGCAGCCATTGACGGCAAAAAGGAATTTACGGTAAACGGCGATGTAACTATTGATGATGTCGTGTCATACAAGCACCTTGTACCCGGCAAAGAATACACGGTTAAAGGTATTTTGATGGATAAAGCAACAGGCAAACCATTTCTTGTAGACGGTAAGGAAATCACCTCAGAAGTAACCTTTACAGCAGAAAAAGCAAACAGCGAAGTGACAGTCTCCTTTACCTTTGACGGCTCGATAATTACAAAAGATACTGATGTCGTTGTGTTTGAAAGTCTTTATTATGATGGTGTTGAAATCGCCGTACACGCCGACATTGATGACACAGATCAGACTGTAACAATTCATCCGCAGCCTGAACCTGAAAAACCGCAGACTGGTGATAACTCAAATCTCGGCTTTTATATTGGTTTAGGTTCTGTTGCTGTCGGAGGTTTAATTGCATTTCTCATCATAAAATTTAAAAGGAAAGATGAGGACGATGAATAATGCACAGGGTGTATATCTGTTCGCCTTTGGGCGGTAATGTATCTGTAAACATTGAAAACGCAAAACGATATGCCCGTTATGCGTTAGAGTGCGGTATGGCTCCGTTCATACCGCATTTTTATGTGCTGATTTTAGATGACAGAAATGATAAAGAAAGGAATCTCGGTATGAACGCAGGACTTTCTATGCTTTGGGTTTGTGATGCGGTTTGGGTTTTCGGAGATGAAATAACTGAGAGTATGAAAACAGAAATTCGCTTTGCAGAAAAACTGAACATCGAAGTCAGATATATATCGGAGAATGATTTAAGAAAATCGGAGGTAAAAAATGATAAAATCAAGAAGAACTAAGTTAATTAAATGGTTATCAGGCGTATCAGTAATACTGTTAATGCTCGGAATATCGGCAGTAACAGTCTTTGCCGCAGGAGATGTATCATCAGCAATCGAAAGCACATGGACATCGGCTCAAACACAGATTAAAAATGTTGTAAACAATGTTGTCTTTCCTGCGGTAGATATGATTCTTGCCATACTTTTCTTTGTTAAACTTGCTACTGCTTATCTCGATTACCGCAAGCACGGGCAGTTTGAATTCACCGCGCCGGCAATTCTTTTCGGCTGTCTTGTGTTCTCTCTGACTGCACCGCTATACATCTGGACGGTACTCTAATAACAATAAAAATAAGGCTGTTGTGTTGAGTCATAACAGCCTTTTGTGGAGGTGATTTATATTTTTGACTGGTTAGGAGATTTCATCGGCGGAATCGGAAGTGCCATAGGCGGTGTGTTCGATTACCTCGGTGAACAAATCTCAAACGCTATATGGAACACAATGATTCAGTGGTTCTATGAAACAATTTACAATGCTGTTGCAGATTTCTTCACAATGATGGGAAATATGGGAGCAGATGTGTTCGATCTTGAATGGGTGCAGGCAACAATAAATCTGTTTACGCTTTTTGGCTGGGCATTGTTCGTCGCAGGAACGGTCGTCGCCGTATTTGATGTGGCTATTGAATATCAGAACGGCAGAGCGAACATAAAGACAACTGCAATTAATGTCTTAAAAGGTTTCTTTGCCTGTTCGCTGTTCGGCGTTGTGCCTGTGGAACTGTATAAATTTTGCATCAGCCTGCAAAACACATTCTCAAAGGATTTGTCATCTATAATGGCAGGGCAACAAAGCATTGATTTAGCCGGACAAAGCACAAGTGTTTTAGAGGGCAGTTTTGCAGTAGCAACACAGACAACATTCGGTTTGCTGAATCTGTTATGTATGATTGCTTTTGCCTACTGCGTAATAAAAATATTTTTTGCGAACATCAAGCGTGGAGGGATTCTGCTCATTCAGATGGCGGTAGGTTCGCTGTATATGTTCAGTGTTCCGAGAGGATATCAGGACGGCTTTAATCAGTGGATGAAACAGATAGCGGCGTTGTGCCTGACGGCATTTATGCAGACAACTCTGCTGTTCCTCGGGTTGCTGACCTTCCCCGGCAATATGCTTTTGGGACTTGGAATAATGCTTGCATCAAACGAAGTTCCGAGAATTGCACAGCAGTTCGGTCTTGATTCAAGCGTAAAGGTGAATATGACAAGCATTGTTCACGCAACTACAACTGCTGTTAATCTGACGAGAAGCGTTGCGAGGGCGGCTAAATAACTTAGTGCCAATGTTCTACTCCACTTATGTTGCGTAGAACATTACTGCTTTTTAGCGTAAAATTTCCGCTAAAAAGCAGAGGAGCAATGCTCCTTGGCACAAGTTGCAATCTATCGCAAAGTTCTAATCAAACAAGCTTGTTAGAACTTTGCTCCGATTTAAAACGAAAGGAATTTAAAGATTATGACAACTTACCTATATCCGCAAAATCTAAAATCTACCGCCAATCTGTGGCTGTGGAGCTTACGGGATTTTGCAATTATGAGCATAGCGCTTTTATTATCAATACTTATACTTGCACAGACGAGAATAATAGTACCTCTTGCGGTAACTCTCTGTTTCGGCTTTTTATCAATAAGACTGGAAGATACAACAATTCTTGATTTCATACGCTATGCCGTAAAGTATTTTATATCAACTCAACAGATATATTTCTGGGCAGAAAGGGGCAAATAAATGAAAAACAAGCAGAAGAAAACAAAGCAAAAAGGCAAATCAGTACAGGACTTGCTCGGTATAAAAACCTTTACGAAAAACGGCTTGAAGGTCGGCAAGGAAGAACTGATTTTCTATATGGTTCAGCCTACAAATATTTCTGTGCTTTCCCACACGAATATCGAAATCAAGGTGCGCCACCTGATGATGGTGCTTTCTGCTGTGCCGGATATTGAGATCACCTGTACCGATTCCTGCGAGTGCTTCGATACAAACAAAAGCTATATCAAAGGCAGAATTGAAGCTGAACAGAATGAAAAAGTCAGAAAAATATTGAATAAGGATCTGGATTTTCTCGACAGCATTCAGACCGAAACTTCAACTGCAAGGCAGTTTCTGTTCATAGCAAGGTGTAAATCTTCAAAATCCGAAAATGTTTTGCTGAAAGCAAACAGGGTTGAGAAGATTATATCAGATCAGGGCTTCGAGGTCACAAGAATGAAGAAAGCCGACATCAAGCGTTTTCTTGCAATCTACTTTGAAGCAAGTATGAACGGCGATTTGATGCCCGACTATGACGGCGAGCAGTATTTCGAAAAGGAGCAGACCTATGAAGAAGCATAAAGGAAAAATCCAAACAGGAATTGTGATGGGCATATTTTCTGTAATTATAATTGCCTGTCTGATTTCAATATTTTCACGGATGTACACCGAAAACAAGGAAAAGGAAGAATTCAAACAGCTTGCGGAAATTGTTACTGAGAAAACAACTGAGGTAACCATTGAAGAAACAATTAAAAAATCAAATTTATTAAAAGTCAGTGATTCGATTGATGAATTTCAAACTGAACAACCTGTGTATTACACAACCTATTACGAACCGCATTCAATATCAGAACTCATTTCAATGAATTCCGAATGCTTTTGCTGGATAAGCATATCAGGAACAAATATCAATTATCCTGTTATGCACACACCGAGTAATCCGCAGAAGTATCTGAACAAAAACTTTTACGGCGAGTACAGCTATAGCGGTACACCGTTTCTTGATGCAAGGTGTTCAGCCGACAGTACCAATCTCATAATTTACGGACACCATATGAACAACGGCACAATGTTTGCAGACCTTTGCAACTATACCGATTATTCTTATTTTACAGAGCATCCGACAGTTGTGCTCGAAACGAAAGACGGAGTATTTGCGTACTCTGTCTTTTCGGTCTTGAAAGTAAAATCCGATGATGGTTGGTACAAATTCACAGCAGTCGAAACGGAGAAAAGCTATGAAAAATGGATCAGTTATGCAAAAACAAAATCTCTGTATAACACAGAAATCACACCTGTTTACGGTCAGCAGATTCTAACGCTTTCAACCTGTTACGGATACAATCAGGATGACCGCATACTTGTGTTGGCAGTCCAAAATTAAAAGGAGGCTTATGATATGGGACTATTAAATAGAAAACCAAAAGTGCTCACACCCGAGCAGGCAGAAGAAATATATACCAAAGATTTCTTTGATATGATTTTGCCGTCAACAATTAAGTTTTTCACCGATTATTACATTGTCGGTGACTCATACCGCAGTGTGTGGGCAGTCAGAGAATATCCGCCGAGTACGGAAGAACAGGCGATTCTTTCACAGCTTGCAGACAGAAACGGAGTAACGCTTCGCATATACCACAGGCTTGTTGAGAGTATGGAACAGCGTAAAATCATACAGAATGCCACACGCAAAAACAAGCTTAAATCAAGCGGTAACGATGTAAACGAAACCGTTGAAGCACAGGGCAACTTGCAGGATGTTGTTATACTGATGGCAAATCTGAGGAAGAACAAAGAGCCGTTATTGCATTGTTCTGTATTCATCGAACTTAAAGCCAAAAGCAAGCAGAAACTTCGTGAATTGCAGACCGATATTGCAATGGAACTCACTCGTTCAAAAATTGAAGTTGACCGTCTGACTTTACGACAGAAAGAAGGCTTCTTGTCGGTGAACCCCATAGGTTCAAATCAATTCGGACTTTTGTATGAAAGAGTGTTGCCTGCTTCATCTGTTGCAAATCTGTTTCCGTTTAATTTCAGTGGTAAGACAGATCCAAACGGTTTGCATATCGGCAGAGATAAGTACGGCACGAATATTCTCGTTGATTTTGACAGACGAACAGAGGATAAGACAACGAGTAACATTCTTATTCTCGGAAACTCAGGTCAGGGTAAATCGTATTTATTGAAGCTTATCCTTACAAATATTCGTGAAAGCGGAAAGAAAATCTTATGCCTTGATCCCGAAGCGGAGTATGAGGATTTGACAAATGCCCTCGGCGGTTGTTACATTGATTTTATGTCGGGCAAATACAAGATCAATCCGTTAGAACCAAAGGATTGGGGTGATGCAAATGAAGAAGTTGACTCCAAAACACCCGAACCGTTCAAGCGTGTTACCCGATTATCACAGCACATTGCGTTCTTGAAAGACTTTTTCAGAACCTACAAGGATTTCACAGACGCACAGCTTGACACAATAGAAATTCTGATTATGAAGCTGTACGCACGATTCGGCATAACCGACACAACTGATTACAGCACAAAGAAACCGTCCGACTTTCCTGTGATGAGTGATTTTTACGACTTGTGTGAGGAAGAATATATGACCTACGACCACAAGCGAAAGTATCTTTATACAGAAGAAATCTTGCAGGAGGTTTGTCTGGGTATTCATAGTATGTGTGTAGGTTCAGAATCAAAGTATTTCAACGGTCACACCAACATTACCGACGACAGTTTCCTCTGTTTCGGGGTTAAGGGATTGCTTGATACTAATAAAAGACTCAAAGATGCAATGCTGTTCAACATTCTTTCCTATATGTCCAACAAGTTATTAGGTGAGGGCAACACCGTTGCATCAATAGACGAGCTATATTTGTTCCTTTCAAATCTCACAGCAATTGAGTATATACGCAACGCAATGAAGCGTGTCCGCAAAAAGGATTCAGCTGTGATTTTAGCCAGTCAGAACATAGACGATTTTTTGATTCCGAGCGTTAAGGAATACACAAAACCCTTGTTCTCAATCCCGACTCATCACTTCTTATTCTTCCCCGGTAATATCAATCCTAAAGATTTTCAGGATGCACTGATGGTTGAACCGAACGAGTATGGCTTAATAAAATTCGCAGAGCGCGGCACCTGTCTTTATAGGTGTGGCAATGAACGCTATCTTTTACTTGTTCAGGCTCCTGACTACAAAGCAGAGATTTTCGGCAGTGCTGGAGGTAGATGAATAATATTGACAAAATATTTGATGGTGTTATAATTTATTTAGTGAATTCTTAATTCGTGTCGATTGGAGATTTATAAATGCTCATAGATGAAATTGTTTCGTTCTGTAATAGTCAATATTCTCATGCAGATACAGAGCATATATGTGAAAGTTGCCAGCATGAAGAATGTCCTCAAAGTTGTAAGAAATGTTTAGAAGAAATACATTATCCATATAGATATCCAAATGGAAAAAAGGATTATGATTGTTGTAATTTGATATACTTTTATATGTGTGATTACACCTATAAATATGCTTCTGAAATTTGGTACTTGTTAAGAAAAAGTGAAGTGATTAAAAGTATAGAAACATTTCGGATATTATCGATAGGTTGTGGTGGGTGTCCTGACCTTATGGCATTTGAATCATACCTTAAAGAAAATGGTCAACGTAAAAAGATATCATATTTAGGAATTGATAAAAATGAGTTGTGGAGTCCTATTCATAATGAAATAAAAAATTATCGTAGTAATCTCATAAGAACAAGTTTTTGTTATGATGATGCTCTTGAACTTTTGAGTAGAAAGAGAGTTAATTCTGCTAATGTTTTAGTGTTGCAATATGTAATTTCGCATTTCTATAATACTGGGCAAATATGCAAAATTGAATTATTTTATGAAAGACTGATCGAAAATATAATTTTGCGCAAAGAAAAAGGAAAGCCTTTTGTAATTCTTATTAATGATGTTAATAGTAATAATCGAGGGCGGGATTTATTTGAAAGCTTGTGTAAAAAACTTGCTGATGCTGGTATGCATGGTAGTTACGCGAAGTACTACTTTAATTATAGAATACAAAATGATTATCAAAGATATGGTGAAGAACATACAAGTAATTCTTTACTGTATGATATGCCGTCAAATTTATCAAAATATGAGCCTTGGAAATACTGTTCAAGTGCTCAAATGATAATAGAAATTTCTGGGGTTGATTAATTGATTATTAGTGCAAGTAGAAGAACCGATATTCCAACGTACTATTCTGATTGGTTTTTTAACAGGATAAGAGATGGATATGTTTGTGTTCGTAACCCAATGAATATTCATCAGGTAAGTAAAATTTTCTTGTCTAAGCATTCTGTTGATGGAATAGTATTTTGGACAAAAAATCCAACACCAATGATTGATAGACTTGATGAATTAAAGGATTATATGTATTATTTTCAGTTCACTGTTAATCCATATGGAAAAGAGATTGAAGAAAATGTTCCAAGTAAAAATAATATTATAATCCCATCATTTAGGGAATTATCACGAATAATAGGACCAGAACGTATAATATGGAGATATGATCCGATTATATTAAGTAGAAAATATAGTATTGATTATCACATAACTTACTTTAATGAGATCGCTAAACGGCTATCTGGCTATACAAATAAATGTATAATTAGCTTTTTGGATATTTATCGTAACACTAAGTTGAATATGAAAAATTTGGAGTTATTACCGATTAGTGAAAACGAGATTTTCGCATTATCGCAGAGACTTGTTGATATTGCTCATAAAAATCATATTATAGTCGAATCTTGCGCAGAGAAAATAAATCTTGAGCAGTTTGGTATTAACCATGGTCATTGTATAGATTGTAATTTGTTAGAGCAGTTGCTCGGGTATAAGCTCGATTTATCTAAGGATAAGAATCAGCGTAAAGAATGTGGCTGTGTTACCAGTATTGACATTGGTATGTATAATACTTGTCAAAATGGTTGCAAATACTGCTATGCGAATTATAGTGAAAAATCGGTAATCCGTAATGTAAGTATGCATGATCCGTACTCTCCACTTATTTCTGGAAATATTTATTCAGATGATATAGTGAAAGAAAGAAATATTCAATCTTGTAAGAATTTTCAGTTGAATCTGTTTGATTAGTATAGTGTATTTATCCGATTGATTTTCGTATGAAGTCAATCGGATTTTTTGCGTTCAGGAGGTGAATTTTAATGAGTGCTACCATAGGTGCGGCACTGAAGAAAATAGCAGTTGCTCTGCTCACGGACAAAAAGGTAATAAAAACAATAGGCGGTATAATAATCGGCATAATCATAATTGTGGTTATGCCGATTGTTGCAGTTGTTTCCCTTTTTAACGGCAGTATGGATATTGACACAGACAAGCTCAATCAGTCTATACAAGAAAACATTTCAGCCGAGCAGATGGAAAATCTACAGCTTATTAACGACACAATGACAGAGGTTGAAAATCAACTGAAAAATAAAAAGTTGTCCGACTATAACACACAGGCAGAGGTTATCTATCTGTTTTCTCTGTCCGATAAATCAGAGGATGAGGACTTTGTAAAAAACTTTGTATCCTGTTTCAAGAAGAATCAGTCTGATGAGGATTTGATAAAAACCGTCAATCAGAAATTCGGAACGGAGATAAAGTATGACGAGTTCCAAAAGATGATGCAGTCAATCAAGGGTGCGGAAATCAGTACCGCAGGCTTTACTGACAAGACCACGAAAAACAATCTCGACCTTGTCAAGTGGTGCGAGAACGCATACAAAAATGGTTGGGGTTATGTGTACGGCGGTTACGGTCAGGTCTGCACAAAACAATATCTCAACCAACAGGCGTCGTTGTTTCCCGGAAATAACGAGGCAGGCGGTGAGATGAGAAAGGTCGGTGAAAAATGGCTCGGCAAGAGAGTTTGTGATTGCATAGGTTTGATAAAATCATATGCTTGGTATAACTCTGACAGCGGAGAAATTGTAGCAGGTTCAAACGGGTTTACGGATTGCGGTGCAAATTCTATTTGGAACAATGTTACAGAAAGTGGTTCGATTTCAAATATGCCCGATACTCCCGGACTTGCCGTCTGGATGGACGGACATATCGGAGTGTATATCGGCAACGGAGAAGTCATCGAGGCACAAGGCACAGCCTACGGAGTTGTCAAAACTCAGCTCTCAGGGCGAGGTTGGACAAAGTGGTTGAAAATACCGAATATTAAATATGTAAATCAGAGCAACAAGAACTGACGAGGTGATTTTTTATGAAGAAAACAAGCGTAAGTATTATGTACGAAGATGAAAAACTGAATGCAGTAAAAATGTATATGGAACAGCGTGATTTAGATTTCAAGGAAGAACTTGAAAAATCTGTGGACTCTCTGTACGCTAAATATGTTCCTGCAAATGTCAGAGAGTTTATTGATATGAAAGGTTCACAGGTGAAACCACCAAAACCTAAAAAACCAAAGATTGAAAGTGAGGAAAAGACTTGAGGTCGCAAAATTTTGGCATAGAAATAGAAATGACCGGCATCACTCGCAGTACTACGTCGAAAGTGATTGCCGGTTATTTTCATACAGACGCAACTCATGTCGGCGGCTGTTATGACGCTTATTCTGTCCGTGATAATGACGGCAGGATGTGGAAGATTATGCGTGACGCAAGCGTTAGATGTGAAAACCGTTCGGGACAGAATGCAAGCTCTCTGTACTCGGTTGAATTTGTCACTCCTATTTGCAATTATGACGATATAGAAACTATTCAGGAGTTAGTTAGAAAGCTTCGTGGTGCAGGAGCGAGAGTCAACTCAAGCTGTGGTCTGCATTGCCATATAGATGCGTCAAGACATACACCGAAAACACTTCGCAATATCGTAAATATTATGGCGGCGAAAGAGGACTTGCTCTACAAGGCGTTGAAAGTAAATGTTTCCCGTGAGCATTACTGTCAGAAGATGGACACTCGCTTTCTTGATGAAATCAATAACCGCCCTCCTATGTCTATGGAACAATTCAAGTCAATGTGGTATGACGGAGAGGATTACAGCTACCGACACTATGATGACACACGCTACCATGCTTTGAATCTTCACAGCGTATTCTACAAGGATACGATTGAATTTCGTCTTTTCAACTCCACCTTACACGCTGGCGAGATATGCTCCGCACACAGACAGAAGCACTTGCTAAGAATCTTAAAATTCCAATCCAAAATCTTCGGTGGTATGCGGCGTTTCATAATGAATCGCACCACCCTCATGTGCATTTGATTGCGTATTCAACTGTGGAGAACAAAGGCTATCTCACGCAAAAGGGAGTTGAAAATCTGCGTTCGTCATTTGCAAAAGATATTTTTCAGCAAGATTTATTGTGCATATATGAAAGGCAAACCGAGCATAGGGATAAGCTCCGTGCTGAGGCTCGTGACATTGTAGAGGATTTGGTTTCGAAAATAAACTCGGAAATATATATCAGCGCATCAATTCAGCATAAGCTTTTGGAGCTTGCTGATAGGCTTTCAAAAACGAAAGGCAAAAAGATTTACGGCTATCTCAAGCCTGATGTAAAAACACTTGTGGATTCTATTGTTAATGAGCTTGCCAACGACAGCAGAATTAAAAAGCTGTATGAGCTTTGGTATGAGCAAAAAGAAAATACAATCCGCACCTACACGGATGAAATGCCTGACAGAATTCCTTTAGTCAACAACAAGGAATTCAAGTCAATTAAGAATGCAATAATCAAGGAAGCGTTGAAACTAAATCTCACTGAAGATGAAGCAGAAGAAAGCGAGAACACAGATGAAGAATCTGTTTCAAATCCTTTTGAATATGAAGAAAACACCTCTACCGAATCAGTCTTTGATTCAGACAGAGGTGTTCTGTATCCTCATTATTCAATTAAAACCAACCGCAACAGTGTTGCAGTTTCTTCCCTCTATCTCCTGCGTTACCTATGCAATATGATTCAAAGTCAATTAAGATTTGAAGAAAAACAGAAAGTGCAAAGGACGGATAAAAAGTTGCAACAGAAGATTAATGATAAAAAGCAGGGATTGGGGATACATTAGTAGTTCGAAAAAAGATCTTATTTATACTCAATATTTGAGAAACTAAAAGATTTTATATTTAGATTTTCTTTATTTACAAGTTGATATTCACTCGTAAAAAATATGGTGGTTTCATTTGTATCATCATATTTTACAACTAAATAATCGCTTTCATATTCGGATAAAATAACATATTTATTATTGTTTATTGTAGTTGTTTCGTATGATTTGCTAATTGGAGTTGCATTGAAAAATAGAAAAATATAACTTATTGTTATAGATGCATATATAATAACAGAAAAGAATACAGTTGATTTTTTTATTCTTTTTTTGAGTTTCAGGTGTCCTGATATACTATCTGGAATTTTCACAAACGAGAATGTGCTGACGATAAGCATTACAATGTAAATTACTGTTACAAAAAGAGGAGTTAGAAAATTTTCAATCCAATTGAATTTTAATGAAAATATATAAAAAAGCGTGAATTCAATTATAGAGAAAACAAGACCAGGAACTATTGCGCCACTTAAATAAAAAATCTTACTTGATAGATTGTTTCCTAAATTATTATTTTTATAGAAGAAATAATTATAAATAAAGGCAACAACAATAAAGAAAAATAGGATAGCATATGGCATGATATCGTGCATAGTAATACTAAAATATTTTGATGGTATGCCGTACAAATTTTGGCAGTTAATTGAAAACATAAAAGAATTAACATAAAAAAGTAATGGCAGGACTGATGATATAAGAGCAAAGATTTTGATACCAAGAGTTTTATCTAATCGATTAGAAAATTTAGCAAATTTGTTTTCTATTCCATTCATCACTTCACAACCTTTCAATGCTTTTATAAAATTATAGCACAGTATGTTATTTTAAACAAGAAAGATATTTAATTCCCGCCAAGGAGTAACTGCACCAAAACGCTGACAGGTGCCACCTGTCACAGTGATAAGAGAATAACTACCCACTATAAGATATTACAGCAGAAAAGAAAAATATATACAAGGAAGTGATTAAAATATCAAACTACATTCATTTTACAAAAGAACAGCGAGAACAGGCAAGGAGAACCAACCTTGCTAATTTTTTAATCAGTCATGGCGAGAAAGTCAAAAAATCAGGTTCGGAGTACGAATGGCTTGACGGCTCGCAAAAGGTAACAATCAGAGGTTACCTTTGGTATCACCAGTACGAACAAAAAGGCGGTGATGCGATTGACTTTGTCCGCAGATTTTATAACAAGGATTATGCCGAAGCGGTGGAAATGCTTTTGAATGGTAACGGCGGTCAAATCATTATCTCGCTGCCCATAGAAAAAGAGCATAAACCCTTTGAACTGCCGCCGAGATATGACAGAATGAGCAGAGTTTTTTCTTATCTGCTGTTGACTCGTGGCATTGACAAGGATGTGCTTTTTGAGTTTGTGGGTCAGAAAATGATATATGAATCGGCAGATTTCCATAACGCTGTATTTGTCGGTTACGATTCAAGCGGCAAGCCTCGCCACGCTCACAAGCGAGGAACTGTAACGAATAATCCTTACAAAGGAAATGTTGCAGGCAGTCAGCCTGAGTTCAGCTTTCATTGGCACGGCACAAGCGACAAGATGTTTTTATTCGAAGCTCCCATTGATATGCTTTCCTACATTTCAATGCAAAAAGCAAAAGATTTACAGAAAGTTTTGACGCGTGAAAATGAGTTGAAATATAATAAAACACTTGAGCGCGAATTGGCGGTGGCAGCTTGCCGCTGGAAAAATCATAGCTATGCGGCATCCTGTTCCGTTTCGGACAGGGTGCTTTTTCAATGTCTGAAAGATAATCCGAATATCAAAAATGTGTTTCTCTGCTTTGACAATGACGAAGCAGGACAGACGGCAAACAAACGCATAGCCGGAAAATTAAACTCAATGAATATCCGAAATGAAATCCTCATTCCTACCCATAAAGATTGGAACGAAGACATTTTGAAAAATGAAAGGACTGAAGAAATATGCCGTCAAGTGTTATAACTCTGATTATTGTCACAGGCTCAATGTTTGCCCTTTTCATAATAATTTCTACAGTCGGAAATTACTATTCCCTCAACCGCATAAAGAATAAGACGGTCGGACAAGGTCAGTACGGCACGGCTCGTTGGGCGAACAAAAAAGAGATAAAGAGAACCTACAAGCACATAAATTTTCAGCCGAACAAGTGGAGAAAAAATCCGAAAAGCAGACCTACTCAACAGGGAATCGTTGTTGGTTGTAAAAGCAGGACAATAGGTCGCTTGATTAACCTTGCTCACAAATTATTTTATGTTTTCAGAAAATTCAGAAATCTGTTCAGGAAAAAGAAAAACAAAAAGGTAATCATACGAAAAGAACCTGTCAGCACCACAACTGCGATGGTAGATACAGGAGATGTTCACGCTCTGATGATTGGTGCGGCAGGCGTCGGCAAGACTGCCTACTGGCTCTATCCGTGTATTGAATATGCCTGTGCAACCGGTATGTCATTTTTGTCAACCGACACTAAGGGCGACATTGTTCGCAACTATGGAACGATTGCAGAAAAGTATTACGGCTACAAAATTTCTGTTATTGATTTGCGTAATCCAACACGCTCTCACGGAAATAATCTTCTGCATCTCGTAAATAAGTATATGGACTTATACAAAGCCGAACCCGAACAGCTTGTTTACAAGGCAAGAGCAGAAAAGTATGCAAAAATTATTTCAAAAACAATTATTCTTTCCGGTATGGACTCGGCTTCATTCGGACAGAACGCCTACTTCTATGATGCCGCAGAGGGACTTTTAACAGCAACTATTCTGCTTGTTTCAGAATTCTGCGAACCCGAAGAAAGGCATATTGTTTCGGTATTCAAAATCATTCAGAAGTTACTTGCTCCGACCAACAAGAAAGGCAAAAATCAGTTTCAACTTTTAATGGACTATCTTCCCGATGACCACAAAGCAAAATGGTTTGCAGGGGCGGCGCTGAACACAGCCGAGCAGAGTATGTCAAGCGTTATGAGTACGGCACTTTCAAGGCTGAATGCATTTCTCGACTCCGAACTTGAACAGCTTTTGTGCTTTGATACAGAGATAGACGCTGAAAAATTCTGTAATGAAAAGTGTGCGATATTCATTGTAATGCCGGAAGAAAATCCCAACACTTTCTTTATGGTTTCGCTTATAATCCAACAGCTCTACCGTGAAATACTTTCAGTTGCAGATGAAAACGGCGGTGTACTGAAAAACCGCTGTGTGTTCTTCTGCGACGAGTTCGGCACTCTGCCGAAGATTGATTCGGCTGAAATGATGTTCTCTGCCTCCCGTTCAAGGCGGTTACAGATAGTGCCAATAATTCAATCCTTCGCACAACTTGAGAAAAATTACGGCAAAGAGGGTGCTGATGTTATCATAGATAACACACAGCTGACCATTTTCGGCGGCTTTGCTCCAAACAGCACAAGTGCGGAAGTGCTGTCAAAAGCGCTCGGTTCAAGAACTGTTATGTCAGGCTCCGTAAGCAGGAGCAAAAATGATCCATCACAATCTTTGCAGATGATTGAACGACCTTTGATGACACCTGATGAGTTGAAGTCACTTCCCAAAGGCACATTTGTTGTTATGAAAACAGGTTTTTATCCTATGAAAGTAAAACTAAAGCTGTTTTTTAAATGGGGCATAGAATTTGAAGAAAAGTATGAGGTCATGGAAAACAGCAACCGTGAGGTTCACTATGCCAATCGTTCTGAGTTGTTCAACAACATAATCCAAACATACTGCCCTCACTATCTTGAACAGACTGTTACTGATTCGGATTTTGATGAGGCAAGCAGTGAGAAAAAGAAGAAAAATGAAAACCTAAAGACCTCGCCAGATACAGAATAGACCGAGAGTGAAGATACTATTAATTCAGAACAGCAAAATGATCCAACAGAAGAACCTGAAAATTCAAGCGTTGAACAGAGCGCAGACAAGCAAAGAAAAGTAGTCATAAGAACCGAAAGACAAACGCAGGAGGACATCAGCAATGAGTAGATTAACTTTTCTATATCAAATGGACTTGCCTCACCGAGCCGTTGCCGTATATACCTACCTCTACGACCGAGCGAACAAAAACGGCGAATGCTGGCCCTCAGTAAACAAAATAGCAGGCGACATAAAGCTGTCGCCTGCTACAGTAAGAAGAGCTATTAAAGATTTAAAAAAAGTTGGACTAATCGAAACCAAGCAGAGATACCGTGAACAGGGTGGTAAAAGTAGCTTGCTATTTAAAATAAAAGTGGTAAAGTTTAATTAATTATTTCAACTTTTAACACTCAGGTTTGCCTTACAATTTATAGTGTTATAGATGAATTTGTGAGATGAAATGTATTTAAATATTGCAATATTTAAATATTTCTGTTAGAATTTAGATGCGTGAACATTAAATCGTGATACAACGCAAATGGATATATTAAAGCAATATTAACTGACGGATATATAAGGTGGGTGCGGAGTATGATAAATATAGCAGTTGTAGATGATGAACCTTTATTTATAGACACTCTGATTAATAAAATTGCTGATTGTTGTAGTTCATTAAAGATAAAATATTTTGTTGATAAATATTCAAACGGCTATGATATACTTGAAAATTACAAAAGTTATCATCTAATTTTTCTTGATATTGAAATGCCATCAATGAACGGTATTGAAACAGCAAAAACGATTAATGAATCAAAGGGCGATTCTGAAATACCCTTTTTTGTTTTTATTACAAGCCATGATGAATTTGTTTTTGATGCATTAAAAAGTTTTCCTTATTCATTTATACGAAAATCGGATATTGATGATGAAACGAGTTTTTCTGAAATTATGATAAAAGTATCAAAAGCCATTGATAATAATTGCAAAACCATAAATATAAGAACTAATAGACAAGAGGTTGTTTTAAAAATAGCAGACATAGTTTTCATTGAAAAGTATAAAAATTATTCTTATATCCACACTAAATCAGAGAAATATCCTGTGAAATCATCACTTGTGTTTTACGAAGAAATGCTTTCTAATTTTGGCTTTATCCGTTGTCACGAAGGTTATATAGTTAACTTGAATAACATTAGTAAAATATTCGATAAAGCGATTCTATTGACCAATAATGAAACTGTTCCAATGAGTAGGAATAAATGTAAAATGGTTAAAGAAGCTTTTGTGAAAAGGACTGTTTGTTATAATGTATACTGATATAATAAATGTAATTTTTGAATTATTTGTGAATTTTTTTCAAGGGACAGTATTTGTGACTTATTGCTATAAATTTTTAACTCCGTCACGAAAGACATTTGTAAACAGAATGGCTTACTTTTTTGCAGTTGTAATGATGCTTTTATCAATTACACTAATTAATTATCTGTACATATCTTTTGCATACATAGAAACCGTTATCTTTTTTGCTATAATGATTCCTTATTCTATTTTATTCTTTAAAGACAAAATATTTGTACGGATATTAATTCCATTATCGCTTAATGTGTCGTATTCTACATTATCATTCGGCATAAATTATTTCTTCTCAGGTGTTATTGATTGCGACTATAACTATCTTATGACAGAGAGCACAATTTACCGTTACATTTATGTGATTTTATCAAATATGATATTTCTGATCATTCTTTTTGGCTCTATAATAAAAGTTGGGGTAAGGGAAAGAGCCTACA